>Ga0126342_10015320_pt1 | contig 13449 bp, 15 predicted proteins | sample Cyp1metagenome_FD_92528 | JGI IMG/M metagenome (GOLD analysis project Ga0126342, IMG submission 92528) | Coral microbial communities from Lord Howe Island, Old Settlement Bay, Australia - Cyphastrea 1 metagenome | ecosystem: Host-associated > Invertebrates > Cnidaria > Coral ...
GCCCTGGTCTCCTCTTGACCTTCACGATATTCAGTCACCATAGTTTCAAATGCACTGACCCCACCACCAGAGTCCGGGGCTGTGTCATTATGGACCTCTGAGTTCATGCGAGAGTCGAGTCAAAAGATGGACTATATACAGTACCCTTTGAGAGATGGTAGTCAATCCGTTAGTAGGGATACATACTATATAAATACATATTATATATCCATTAAAATGGAATTCCCAATGATGATAGGATTACCAAAATCCATAACCCACATATATATATATATATATATGTATACACATAGTATATAATATACTGTATATATATATTATAATATAATATGATATAATATAATATAATATAATGTAATATAATATTAATATATATAATATATATATATATATACTCCGTATACTTCCGTATACCATGTTTTGAAAATAGCACGACATACCCCCCAACAAAAACATCGTGATACCCTTCTTAGAACGTCACAGCCACAAGGGCTCCTCTGATTCCGGCCATGGGGGTTGCCTGAAAATGGGGTACCTCCTGGTGAACTACACACCCAAATTAGTGTTGGATAATACCACCCAAATAGCGTCTTGTTTTTGCTCTCCATACTGTTGGCAAACTAATGACATATTCCATCGAATTCCATGAATCATCTCTCCATATTTGATGGATATCATGAGTTCATCAGATCCATCAGAATCAAACATGATATGAACATGGTCCATGTTGCTGGCAAGTCTACCCTCCCCTACTTTAACATAGCAATGAAAAATCATTATTTTGAAAAGGTAGATCATCAAATGAAGCGGGCCTATAGCTTCCATGGCAAACTGTGAAATTGCAGCTATCCCCAGTTTTGACAAACAAACATGGAGCAAGCGACCCGCGATTGCTTCTCAGTCTCATGGTATTCCCTATGTTTTCTTCATTGCGGGGAGTCTTCCCTATGTTTTTTCTTTCCATAGCTGCCATAGCCTTGGGAGGAATTACCGGAGAGTATTTCTTTAAACATGGACAAATCAATGGGAATCTTCAGGATCCTAAATTGGAGGTACGTTAGTACAATATTTTTGGCCATATTTTGGGGGTATATTCCCTTACATAGGCCTCACATAGGCCTTATATATGGTAGGTACCTCCATTTTAGGATCCTGAAGATCTCCCATTGGACAAAACATGGCTTTCTTTGATCGTGTACCCCCTAAATCCATTGGATAATTCATTCTTGTCCCTATCAAAATAGCCATAATGAGAATCATTTAGAAGTATTTGCAAACACAGCCACATGACAAAAGTATGGTCATATCCCCCATGATCTTCCTGTTGAAATCTGATAACATCCCATTAAAATTATATTAAAATCCCATTCAATGATATTCAATCATCATTTTTTATGCACAAAACATGACAAACAACCTCACATTCTTTCCCCTTCGCGAGTTTGCAGTTTTCTCCCAAGAAACTTCAGGAGCTCGTCGTGATTGGACATGTTGCAGGCACCTCCCGACCTGGGTGGGTCATCTTCCAAGTTACCAAATTACCAAAGGAGTTGACATCGTGAGATATCTTGAGATATTCTATATAGTTTTTGTTCATCCTGATAAGTCTAAGTCTATTGTAAGTAGGGCAAAAATTGGATCCATGTGTTTAGCTTCAAGTCGAAGCTATCACTAATTTCGGAAGACATCCTTGACCGACAACCAACAGCTCCGCACTGGGTGTCCAGGACTTGAAGAAATCCAGCACATTGGAGGAAGGGATTTGCATATTCAGAATGTTGCTGCACTTCAGTTCAAAGCCTCAGACAATTTCCGCGACTTTTTGCATGGAAATGGTGCCTGAGAAGAACAGGGGTTGTCTTAAAACTGGAAAATCCAATGGTTTAGAAGCATGTTCCAGATCACACCATCATATAATGTGTATTTTTTGGAGTTCTTCTTGCCACAAAATGTTGGTCAAGGATATGTTGTTGATTAGATTGTGCTACTGTCTTTGGTTTGCTCCCATGATTGGTGCTTAAACCACAATTCCTGTTTATTTGATTTTTTGAATTCCGAGGTTTGGCTTGAATTCCCCAATACAGATACTAAATTAGCTAGTATATAACTCCCTATCTTCGCCAATCAAGGTATTTTTGAATCAAACCTCTGAGCCTCAAAGCTCAAAAAACGCAACAAACTCACAGTAAATCATCAATCCCCATAGAATCACCATCAATTGCCATAGAAAACGTGGATGGAGATTTTCCATAGTTATGTGACAGTTTACCAGGCCGGCTAGATCCCATAACCATAAAAAAACACCATTCAGTTACCATTCATATAGAATCACCATCAATTAAAGGTTACCATTGAGAAATCCCCTTAATAATGGCCCCATGAAAAGTCACCATAACTCCCTCAACCATTGCGTCGGGCCAGGCCAAGGGCGCCACTGGAGGAATCCGTGGCATCCTGGCAACCCAACTCCTCGTGTCCAGTGGGACACAGGCACCTCGGATTGACCGCTAAAGGAGCAACCGCTTCGGCGCATTGGAAAGTCATGGCTGATAAACGGGAAAATCCATGGGTGATATGATGGATGATATGATATGAATCATCGAAAAGTTGTGTTTGTGTTGTTGTTTTTTCACGGGAAAATCATGGATAATCATGGATGATATGGGTTTCTTTACGTTGGGGAAATTGATGTTTTTATCAACAAGAAACCATAGGGATGCAAGTCATGGGTTTTTATTCATTTGTTTTTTCACGGGAAAATCATGGATGATATGATGGATGATATGATGGGAATCATACGTATTAAACAAAAAAAACAAACAATCATCATCATAACGAGCTGTTGTTACCTCGAATGGATTCTTTGACCAATCTCCAGGTTTAGGAGAAAATGGACGGATTTCACATGATTTCACAACTAAAAATGATGAGTTAGCAGGAAAAAAAGAAGGAGCCGAGTAGAAATAGGATTTAACCACTACCAAAAAAATAGCAAGGTCCCTCCCATGTGTTTTGTGCCACAGTGGATGATGGGATGTGTAGTTAAAGCAATCTTAAATTTGGCTGTTGGTGAATCAGTCCTGATTTTGACCAAAGATGTCTGTCTGGTTTGTCTCGAACTTATTTCTATCACAATCGTATTGCACTCATATCCCATATATATATATATATATATCCCTATGGATCCAAACACCTCCTGAGAAGGTACTTAACCGCCCAAATCATACCCCAAACACTTCCCCAGAAGGTACTTGGATCCATAGGGTATATATATATATACATATTATACATACCATCTGGTTATGTAACATAGCCATGGAAAATCACCATTTTTAATAGGTAAACCTCTATAAATGGGCCATTTCCCATGGCTATGTTAAATAACCAGAGGGTATATCCCATGTTTCCAGATCTGGAATTTGTTGGGATGTTCTCCCACGAACCTTGACATCCAAGACATCCAAGCTGCTCATCATTGTCGAACTTGGGAGTGCAGCCATGGATTTTGCCTCAAAACAACCAAGGGGAAGCGCAGGGCGCCCGGTGGCGCTTTGCAGAAGGCCAGGCCCATTTTGAAATACATATACCAAGTGAGGTTGAAATGGAAGGCAACCATGAAAATCTGGACAGAAGCCAGACTGCGAAATAGAACTAATTAGAAGTTTGGGTTGGAATGAGAACACAGGTTGCAAACTTAACCCCCCCCAGTGTCCATGCAAAATTTCAGAGAGCTAATTATCTATATAAAGCGTTGTCCATTGGAAATGTACAACAAGTTGACTGTGGAGGAATTCATCAAAAACATAAGTATATGTGTATATATATATACATTGAAATATCAACCAATATTAACCATTCAAAATCTGGGCTGAAGAAGTGAAATTGGATGTTCAACGTAAGGTCGTATGCAGGTTTAACCCCCCCCAAAAAAAACAAGACAGAGGTGCTATCCACAATGCAAATTTAAACCCATATTTATGTTATCACGATTTCGCACTAAAAAAGGGGGCTACAGATGGCCACAGTACCCTCTGGTAAACTAACGTAGCTATGGAAAATCACCATTCTTCATGGGTAAATCCACTATTTTTATGGGCCATTTTCAATAGCTATTTTGACATAACCAGAGGGTATATCCCAGCCACTTCAACATTTCAGACACTTCAGATCCTGTTCAGGAACAAATTCATGGCCTTCTTGAAATTTGGTGAAGCGCATGGGGTCCTGGCGATGGGAGGATCCAACGTAATTATCATCCCGGAATCCCGTTGCTACAAGAAGAACCCCCCGTTGAAGCAACTTGCAGTTGCATGGGTTTATGAATGTTTATGATAATATGATGGATATATCATGGATTTAAAGTTGAACATAGAGTTGCATTTGGGTTTAGGATTTATGATGGATACATAATGGATTTATAGTTGAATGGTTTTTATGGATATCAGATTTTCACTTGGGTTTATCAACCATCTATAATTGGCTGTCCGTCCCCTAGACCCCAAGGGACCCAAGGAACACTGAACCATAACTTAAGGATCATAACTTGGAGTCCCCCATGTTCCCCGAGTAGCATAACAACCAACATACACTTTAATAAAATGACCAAATCATTGTATTTGATCATGAACATGTTATGAATCAAGACGTTGTGGCAAACCCACATAGAAGATCATAAAATATAGGGCACCCCCAATTCTCATGGTTTATCATCATATGTCCCATCAAAGTTGCCATGTTTGGGGATATATCCCGTTTTCAGGCACACCCAAGTATCATGTGGTTGCTTATGTATCCCAGTATATCCCCGATAAAAATCCCATCAAATCCCTTTGGAAGCATCATGTTTGTTGGTTACATCATGTTAATTTCATCTTACATCCCCATGTTTTTTCCTCAAAAAGTTCTTGGGGACAACCTCCAAGCGGAAAAAAAAAAACACTTCTCCTTGAAGCGTTTCAGGAAGAGCGCAGGCAGCCCCTCGGTAGAACTGGATTGAGCTTCAGAACCTCAGTCGTCGATGGCCATGACGACTACCCTCTGGTATTTTAACCGTTTGCTATTGAAAGTTGTTGTTTATAGTGAATAGTTGATTTATATTTGATTTACGTATTTACAAAAAAATCCCGGAAAGAGACCCCAAACAGTTTGGGGGGAGTAGGATAATAATATATTTTAATGTTGATGTTGATGATGTTGATGATGATGGTGATGTTGATGAGGCAGGTCTCTGCCATTGTAGTTTGACGCTGACAATGTCGGGACAGGCCGGTTCACAAAGCGACACGGGACCAAGGCTTCCCTGGGTGCATTCTATGCATTGTTACACATTTCATGAGTGCCAAGAGATTGTCACTAGGAACAGGGATCAATGGATCAACAGTAATTGAAATCCTACACTTAAGATCACTTAAGAACATTTCACATATGGAAACATATCTTTACCCCCAGATACAGCAACAGCTGCGGACATCTGCGGACATATGTGGCATGACTTAGGAACTCTGAGCAAAGAGTCACATATAGTCAAATTAGAACTGAAGTATTAAATAAAAATCGTGTCAATTGGGAGAATAGAACATTGATGGACATAATGTGATTTGGTGGATTACTGGTCACATTAGGTAGATGAGGAAACATGGTTTGTTGTTCAGTTCACCGTTTTATTGCCCCGTCTTATGTTTTTTTTTTTTTTCCGATGCAAATGTAATCTCGATATAAACAATTGGACTGGTTGGTGGTTTCAACCCTCTGAAAAATATGAAAGTCAGTTGGGATGATTATTCCCAACTGAATGGAAAATAAATGTCATGTTTGAAACCACCAACCAGTGGATGACATTGAGTCCCCTTTTTTAACCAAACAAATTCAACGGATGACAGGTCTCAGGGTCTCAAAACTGTGTCCTGTGGCCTTCCAAAACTTATCATCATGCTGGCTACGTGTCGAGCAGCGCACAAAAAACACATTTTTTTTCAAACATATCATCTCAACTAAGGTGGTGTTCAACACAACATTCATATACGTTATAAGGAGGTTTCCTAACGAAACGGGATACCCCCAAAGCATCCCAAACTAGACTATTAGTATTGACATCCATGGTGACTTGGGGATTCCTCATGAAAAAATCATATTGAAATATTGAAATCAGCAGCAGCTGAGCCATTACTGAGGTGACGACAGAGAGTGCGGTCCTCCGCTGTTGGGTCACGGTGTGCTTCGAGACCACTTGGAGGGTCATCCCACTTAGCATCCTCTGGTAATCTATCATAGCTATGGAAATGGCTCAGTATTTGATTGGTAAATCATCTACAAACCAGCCATTTTCCATCGCTATACGGTAGATTTCAAGAGGGCTAAGATTAGATTTTGTCACTGGGCCAACTGATGAAGCAGGGTCGTTAGATTCTGTTAGATACTTGGTGGCTCATCCCACGAATCGTAAGTGGGTTAGTTCACCCCAGTGATTTCAGTGGATTAACCCTACAAAAATCCCATGTAAATCACTGGGGTTATAACCCACTTACGATTCGTGGGTAGTTCGCCACCAAGTATCTAACAAGCCAGTTTCGAAGTGGGATGATCCTCCAAACATGCCCTTTCCAATGGGGGTTGATGTGATATCATCACTGGCCATGACTCAGGAACCGATTGATTGGAGGTACCTACCATATATAAGGCCTATATAAGGCCTAAATTTCAGGGAATATCCCAACAAAATATGATCTTATATGGTACAGTACCTCCATTTTAGGATCCTGAAATTCCCATTGATATCACCTTTTTTTGGGATGAATGGATTGATGTACGGAACAAGTTGCAGGAAATCATGCGTTGCTTACCTCTCGAAAATGGGGTTTTCCTGTATATCTTCCGTCAATTCGATATATCAGGAAGGAGGCAGAAAAATCAACCTGACTGCTGAAAAATAGCCTATGTTGGACTTGGAAATCAGTTTCTTCTAAGCCAACTCGGACCACCAACCAGCAATTCTCCAAGTCTTATAAATTTCCAACGATAGAACTTGTGTTTTATCGTTTCAATCTTCAGTTTAATTGCTTCATTGTTGGAGGACTGAGGGACCTGGACAATCGCTATGTTCTATTTTCTATGGCAGCTAGGGTCAAAAATGACACATATCTTATTTTTTAAATATAAAAACATGACATCAACAAGTTGTTGCAGTGGATTGTCCTCGTTGTCACTGTTTGCTCTAAAGAAATCAGAACATGTCCTAAGCCAAAAACATGCCAAGGTCGGCACCTCATATCAAGGTCCAAAATCCATGAATCTTTGTGGCTTCGAAAAATGGTCATACCGGGTATTCCTAGACCATCATCTCAATGGATTGGTTTAAGGGGACATCTACAGGAAACCATAGATTTTCCCATGAAATATGGGGCTTTCCGGTTTCAATTTTCCCTTAAAACAATCCATTGATCATCCAAACAAAAATATTAGTGTGGTGAACGCTGAGCCCCGAAGAATTGATATTTCTTGGTGTCTCTGTTTCGTTTTGCGAGTTACAAAGCCAGGAGACTTTCTGGTGGGTGGTATACCTACCCATGCGAAAAATATGACTTCGTCAGTTGGGACTATGATTCCCAACTGAATGGGGAAAAACATGTTCCAAACCACCAACCAGCTTTTATATTGGAAAATCTCGCGTTTGTAGATCATGTCCCAGGGGAAAGTGGTGGATTCGCCCTTTGTTCGTTGACCAAGCGCACCACGGATCTGGATCTCCTCGCCAACCTTATCCAAGCTGTCTCGCAAGCGTGTGCACGCCGCTTCCAACCTGGGAGCTCTGGGTTGAAATATGTCTATGGGTCACGTCCAAAATAGGCATGGAATGCCATGGAATGCCATGGAATGCCATGGATTTTTTCATGGAATGCCATGGAATGCCATGGATCTTCCTTTCGAATATTGGGTTCCACTGGTCTTGAACACATCCAGATGAACATCCATGAACCACATCTCCCTGTGTCAGCATGATTCCGCATGATCTTAGACCATCGGAGCTATAAGAGGTCCGATGGTCAGATCTAGTCAGCAGGTCCTGCCAAGAAACGCATCATGCCCTGCTTTCCAGTTCGAGTCCAGATCTTCCTTCAACCTCAGCGCTTCGAAACCAGGAGGGTGGGGGTGGGGCTCAAAATATGATGCCCTCGAAGTCTAAGATGCAACCAACAAAAACTGGGTGTATCCTCTGGTGATCCAATGCCCATTGGAAAGTGAGTTTGCTGTTGGAATTTCTAATTGGTACCCTCTGGTAAACTAACATAACTATGGAAAATCACCATATTTAATGGGAAAATCCACTATAAATAGCAATTTTCAATAGCTATGTTAAATTACCAGAGGGTAGGTGTCGAACTTCATCGGCACCTCTACGGCGCCCTGCAAACCAACGGAACCAACGTTGCTTCGATAAATTGTAGCTATGGATGCCAAAAAAAACTTCCGAAGGCTCATCTATGCCATAACCAGTCCAGAAACCATCCAGAAAAAGACTACCCTCTGGTAATTTAACATAGCTATTGAAAATGACCATTTATAGTGGATTTTCCCATTAAAAATGGTGATTTTCCCATAGAGGGTAACTATCGAAAAATTCAATGTGCGACAAAAATCTCCAGGGTGTGCTGATCAAACTGGTTTTCTTGGGAGGCTCCAGCAGTTGAAGCTCAACTGGGTCCCGACGAGTGTACTTTGTCATAGTTCCGCTCCTGGGGTCTTTGTTTGCCAAGTCATTAACTCATTAATGAACCAATGGAAGGTAAACTCACTATAGTTCCATGGAAGCATTAATGACCTATAGTCATTCCTATGTCATTCATATTTGAACCAGTGGAAGTGTTCAAGGAAAAAAACATATATCACTGACACATACCGATAGTGATAGGGTCCAGGTGTGTGAGCAACATTTTACTGTCTGCAAATCATGAGAATGTCTAAGAAACATCACCAAACATGGGATATCCAATTCCATGTTTAGCTGGGATAATATCCCAGCCAATCCAGATTAGAGTTTACACACATCATGGGGATATCAAAAAAACAAACATGGGATATCCAACTTTGATCAATTTTCATGGGATAGCCAACTCAACATGTTTGTTTTTTGTCAATTACATGGGGGTGCGTATATATATATATATAATGTATATATATATATATAATGTATATATATAATGTATATATATATATCATGTATATATATATATATATTGTAACATAAATAACATATAAATATATAATCAACTAAACATTGAACAGTTACAGTATGTAAATTTTAAACACCATATATTAAAACCACTGCTGCATGCCTTCTTCAGAATCGCTGGTGCTTTGACGTGAACGACGTCGGGCACCCGGACCATTGCATCTCGTCCCCGGGCCCATTCCTCGATATGGTGTTTTTTTCACGGGATTCCTGATAGATTATGATCATCTCCAACCAACATACATATAATAGATATTAGTCCCAATACAATGATATATAGGTCTTATAAATTATTTAATATATATATATATATATATAACTAATATCTGTTGATGATATTGTAACCCCGTATAATGATCAACCGATGTTAGTTTTGATCTGTTGGTTGATGCTTTCTGCTGAATAAAAAAACATGATCTCCAAGATATCGGCAATATAACCACATATTAATCAATCACTTGACCAAAAAAGGGGGCTAAAATGAACACGGCAACAACGGAGCCATCTTCGCAACATGACATCCGACTTATGCTGGGTATAGAGCAACCCCCCCAAAACAAATTACATAACGAAGGGGTTGCTCTATAAACTTATAGATGACATCTTCTATAGAACTTAAGCCATCTAAGTTTCAGTTCTATCTTTTTTTGGGGGTTGCATCCAATTTTTCCGACTGTGAAGGAAGGTAGACATTAGATGATTGTTTTTGCTTTCAGCCTTTGAGCCTCCAAATTTGCCGCACCAAACCAATGTATCTCCATTGCACTGGTAAATCGAAATTGAACTTATCATCTGGTTATTTAACATAGCCATGTTTAATAGGTAAACTCAGGTAAACCATCTATTTCTATGGGCCATCTATACCATGGCTATGTTAGTCATAACCAGAGGGTATCATCTACTTGTTTGGGATCAAGAAATGCCACAGCCAACAACAATCGATTTTTTCCTGGTGACTGTCACTTTCCTGCCGTGGCAGGTCTCATTTTCCCTGTGAAGTTGATGTCGGGTCAAGGATGGTTCCTGTGTGCTTTCAAAGTTGACAACATGATTGGATCTCGAGCTGAATCTGCAATGTGGGGCGCCATAGTTAGATAATTTGGTTTATTTGGTCTATGGCAGATGCAACCATAGTTGACGAGGTTTATGAACCGCTTTAATACTTGGGAGCACCGCCTTGTGAGGATGTGTGGCCACCAATTTCTTTGCGACCCCACATTCTTAGATTCCAATTGGTAAAACCTTTCACATCAACATGAAACCAACCAACGTTTCCCTATGTTTCCCCCAAGCTCTGATGTGTTTTTAAAGGATTTCCCAACGCTTACATGATTGGCCAAGATGCCGTGTTCATGGAATCGATGGCCTTTCGGAGCTCGTCCTGGGCAGCTTGCTTTCCATGGGGGTTACCCCTAGCGATCATCCATCTTTTCAAAGGATGTTCCATGAAATGCCCAAAAATGGTTGGTTTATAATGGACAATCCGGGCAATCCATCTATAAATGGATGATAACTAGGGGGATCCCGAATTTCAGGAAACCCCCAGATCAGAATTTACTTGTCTATCTTTTTTGGGGGTGAGTAGAGTGTGTTATTTGAGGTAGGAAGCCCCAAAAAGATGCCGCACCGTATTTCCAGGATGCTATTTTGATAATGTGTTGCCCATAATTTCAAGGATTCCAAGTGTCCGGCATCTTTTTTTGGGGTTGCGGCAAAAATATCAGTGTACATTAGAACTGGAGCCAATCTGTAGTTTCTTATGCTCCATAATTTCGACCAATGCCATGACACACAGAATGTTTAGATTGCCATTGGGGGCGATCATGGGAGATTACATCATCTCAATGGGTTTTTTACACTAATTAATCGAAAATATGGAATAAGGAGAAAGGAATTGTAAACATATCTATGTTATATAATCACCCGGGAGCAGATAGAAGATGGAACTTTGAAAAACAAACACATTTTAGTGAGGAGTGTTTGGATGAAAACAACGTATTCTACTTTAGGATAACTATGTATATATATAATTGTTTATAATTGTATATGCATCTGGCTTTGTCAGAGGTTTCTCCAAGTAGGAGATACTCCAAGATAGCCATTCAAAAAAGCAGAGCATAATGAGAACACAGTATGTCACCAGCCAAGAGTGACAAATTGTGAAATTGAAAGGCTGCCTATTGGTAAACAAGGAGTTTTTTATGCTTAATTATAATCTTATGCTTGACCAATCCTGGGCAAAGATTGATTTTGGTTGAATTTTAGTCTATATACCCTCTGGTAATTTAACATAGCTATTGAAAATGGCCATTTATAGTGAGTTTTCCCATTAAAAAAATGTGATTTTCCATAGTTATGTTAGTTTACCAGAGGGTACATTCATTGAACCTGATTTAAAGAATGAAACTGACATGTGGCTTTGGCTTTGTCTGAACCTCCATCATCCATTTTCTGTATTTTTCGGTCACCCTTTTCCAAAAACCCATGGAATCAATGGATAACTCCCCGCTCGGCTGCTCAAAGCCCTCCAGAGACTAGATCATTTCCAAGAGCTTCCCCCAGATTTTGAAGCCACAAAGTTTACGAACCGGGCATTCCAATAAATCCCAGGTGAAATCCATAAACTATATGGTTATGACTAACACTTCGCCATGGAAAATCCAAAATACATAAATGGAGGTTTAGTTCGCTGGGAAAATCATCTATTTCGATTAGGGCCATCGAAAAACCATGGCGAACTGTGAATGTCATAACCAGGCCGGGTCGATTTCGATGAAAAATCCCATGAAACCCCGATGACATCAGCTCCACCCGGGACCCATCCCACAGAATTCCCTCGATCTCCGAGCTTCCACGTGTGCTTTCAACGCTGGCAGCTCCTCGAAACTCGAAACGCTTCGATGTGAACCTTCCAAGGCGAACGATGAGGAATGTGCATCGAAAAGTGACAATTGTATGGGATATGAGATGGGACATGCTTGATATATATATATATATAACAGTTGTATATATATATAGTAATAATAATCATACAATTGTATGTATATATAATATATGTGTCACTGGGATAATGATGATGTAACCAGAAAATGTATGGATTATATTGAGATATATAGCCCATAACATTGATAATACTGACTGATTGAGATATATGTAGACAAATATCATTGTACACACACGCCAAAGAAAAATGCATGATATATGGTCGATCTTCGAAAACCCAATGGATATTTCTTATATACAAGTATATATAAGAATTACATATAACTACTCTACAAATCTAACTAGATAATACGTTGTATCATATATACATATTTGCGACATAGCTACAGCAATGGATTGATGTATGGTTGATCTTAGATACCCATCAACCCCGGGGTTTACCCAGTCCCAAAATGGGTGGGTGCTTTAATGGTCAGTGTTAAAACACACACCAACATGGTAGACTAACGTTGAGTTTGTTGTGGGTTTCTTCTCCATCACAGTATCGGGACTAAATCAGCAGATTTTGTCATGATCCTTTAGGCAGTGAGCGGAAGAAGCATAGATTTCGTTGAACGCGTGGCATCTATGCCATATCAACGCTGTGCATAACGAAGAGGAAAGACCACTGTCACTAGATTCACATTAATTATCAACAACTAGTTGGCAAATAGATTCACACTAACTATAGTTGCCATTACTCTGTACAAAACTTCTGTCAACGATTTTTGGCAAATGATCATATAAGGCACAGAAGCGCCATCTGGCTGAAAGCCGAAATCTTCAGGGTGACGAAGGCTATAAGATCCAAATGTGATGTTAGAGCCATTGCTAGTTGTGTAAGAACGGATAAGAAAAACATGCCAACAAAATAACATATATATATAGAGATATAGATATATAAACTATAGTAAAATATAGTAAATAATCAATATTCAACAATGTTAATGATAATCACAATAGCGATGATAATTAACAACACACAAACAATCAAGACATATGAGGACAACAATAATAGCAATAGCAGCTTTAGTAATATATGCTGTAAGCATTATGACCAAGCAAATCCAAAAATAACATTATACATAGTCCCTCTGGAATCACATCACCCACAGAAACAAGGTACATCAAGGTACATCAAGGTACATCAAGGTACATCAAGGTACATCAAGGTACATCAAGGTACATCAAGGTACATCAAGGTACTTCAATGTACTTCAATGTACATCAAGGTACATCAA
>Ga0126342_10015321_pt1 | contig 13449 bp, 18 predicted proteins | sample Cyp1metagenome_FD_92528 | JGI IMG/M metagenome (GOLD analysis project Ga0126342, IMG submission 92528) | Coral microbial communities from Lord Howe Island, Old Settlement Bay, Australia - Cyphastrea 1 metagenome | ecosystem: Host-associated > Invertebrates > Cnidaria > Coral ...
GTATATATATATATATATGTATTCACATTTGTATTTATATATATTATGTATATATATATATATATTATGTATATATATATATATATATATATATATATATATATATATATATATATATATTATGCGTATATATATATATATGTATATATGTATAAATGTATATATATATGTATATATATATATATATGTATATATATATGTCCCCATGGAAACGGATGGATAACCATCCTCCAATACAGGCGATTTGCCTAAGTTGTGACCAGGGCCCGTCTGCTGAGATTCGTGTAACGTGCGTGATTTGAGCAAGACAAACCCGATGATGTTAGATAAGTTGAATGGATAATGGGGTAATATGGAATTTCATTAATGTGGATTAATATGGGATTATTTTTCCATAGTCACCATCCCCAACAGTAGTGGTCTATAGTTTATTGGCTATGCCGGTATGCCCCTAGTTGTGGGATGATGTGTGGCTGGGCAGTACGGCTGAGGGATGGCTAATCGTCCTAATGTCACCAATAACAGATTCCAGAAAATCTGAATTTTAAATGATGTATTGAATATTATGACAATATGTATTTCTGATTTATGTCTGGCATGGCATTCAATAATTCGGAGGAAAATGTTGTGGATTTCGAAACACCTTACCCTAACCTACTACGGCTAAGCTCCCGATCCGTGCCTCACAACTCAGACTCAGATCGGCAATGTCCAAATGATCTGTAATTACCCAATGAGGACTCAGAATGTTCTGCAAGTCAGGATCATCAGGGTTTGCAACCTTGGGTTTGACCACGTTGACTGCCACCAAACATTTCATTATGACCGTACACAGAAATGTTCAGGGTCCTTTGTTTATTCATTTTTTTGTGGGTACAACCATGACCACAATGATTATCATATAGATGTAGAATGATATGGACATAATCAACAACAAAAAAAATCCTGATCCTTACTGAGGCACCCTACACACGACCCCAAGGGAGAAACCTGAGTCCACAAGGCAAGAAGTCTGAGATTTCATAGGGATTGCGAGCTGTGTTCAAAAAAAGGGGCAAACAAATGAAATACAGCGTCTTGATATATACCCTCTGGTAAACTAACATAACTATGGAAAATCACAATTTTTAATGGGAAAATCCACTATAAATGGCCATTTTCAATAGCTATTTTGACATAACCAGAGGGTAGTTTTGTCTGAGAATTCCTGGAATCCCCCTATGTTCCATGGTTTATCATCATTTTCCCTATGAAAATAACCATAGCCTCGGGGAACATCCTCATCTGAAGCGTAAAGTTGGAGCCTTTCAAAACGGTCAAGAGTGGCACAGGAAGGGCCAGTTCGAAACCGATTTATAACCAAATCATAGATATATCCAGCATAAATCCAATCCTTATTCAATCCTACCCATCCTTACCCTAGATATTCCTATATCCTAAGGCCTACAATGTGGGGCCCCCTAGTTACATGTTGGTTTATAACCCCATCTGACTATACTTGTAAAAATCATAAACCCTGGTTATTGTAGTTGTAAACCAACTTAGCTATCTTGGGGGCCCCGCATTGTAGTTATGAATCAACAGAAACCTATCGAACTTTTTCGGCCCCATGCCGTGTGATTTTCCCTTTGGAAAGCACCGATTCGTGGTCAGTTTCACCGCTGGCGAAGATCCGGCCCTAAGCCATCATGGGAATCTAAGAATCTAAGCCGAGTGGCGAGACCAAGAAAAGGGGTACATATATCTGGGTAAAATATAATATTTCACTCAACCTGAATTAAAGCCATTTGGGGATGATTCCCCTTACTACCTATGATTTCCAGTGAGGTCGCAGTGAGGTCGTTATAATTTACCCGGATATATAACCTCCTACAGTCATGGCACTTAACAGTCGGCCCAACAAGTCCTTTTGGAATCGTTTCAAAAAGAAACAGGCGCTTGAATGCTTCACGATGTGGGGGAAGTCAAGCATGCACATGTGCCACATGTTTCGTGTAAAGTCTATGTTTTGAAGTGTTGAAAAGTCAAACATGTCAACCCTGGAGTGTGGATAAGAACAAATGCTGGCTGATAAACCAACCTGCGATCCGGGGTTGACAATTTGCGTGGGTAGCACGGGCCAAGTCAGTGCAAACAGGTTGAATCGAACAACCTAGTGTCAAGCAGTTCCAACACTTCAAAACATAGACTTTTCACGAAACATGTGGCACATGTGCATGACTTACCCCAAATCCTGCAGCGTTCAAGCAATTGTTTCTTTCTGAAACGATTCCAAAAGGACTTGTTGGACTAACAGTTATTAATGGGATTGTAACTGTAAGCATGGGTTTTATCTCATGTACCAGTATCATATGTTCAAGCGTTAAAATTGTCAAAATACATGTGCTTGATATTGTCGGGGTGGTATCATCCCTCGATTTTCGGGACAAAAACCACAAAGGATTGTTTATGTAATGACGATCATCTCAAATCCGCCTTAGTTTCCAGCTGTGGCAAATGATGATTTGTCCACAATGAGTACACATATAGCCCTCCAGTTATCACTTGTAATAATTTCATAAACCATAGGGTTTGGGGGCCAACATATTCAAACACACCCAGATGTTTGGGGTTCCCCCTTTCGCCAAAGGCACTGCGAGGGGTGGGTCAAAGGCGCATGAGGGTCAAGAGGCGCCTGCTATCGCAAGCTTCGTCACTGGCACCATTTTTCTCCGATGATTTCGAGCTAGAAATCCTATCTCCGATTTTTCTTGGTGAAAATCACCATTTTCCTTGCAGTGGGAAAATGATCGGAAAATGATGGGAAAATGATGGGAAATCACGACTATAAATGAAATTGTAACTAACTTATCTTATGATATATAACTTATATAACCAACAAGTTAGTTATAATCCAATTTAAGGCCCTGTGTTTTGAACCACAACAATCAAACATGGCAATTCAAAAGCCCCAAACTTAGTTTGGAGGTGTTAAGTTTGAAAATCACCAGCTAACATGGCGGATTTTCCAGCAACGTTTGATTACCAGGGGTTATACTAAGAAAGAGGTTTATCCCGCAAGTGGGTGAACTAAACTCATTTACTAGCCAGCTACTATGTAGTATTTGTTTGGACAATTGTCCCATCTATTGCTGGTTGGTGGCTTTAAGTTTTAACCATCTTGAAAAATATGAAAGTCAGTTGGGATGATTATTCCCAACATATGGAAAAACATGTTGGAAACCACCAACCAGTTATTGTTAATCCACCAGAATTGGTGAATCTACGAGGAAGATGTTTAATATTGTTTAATGCTATAAGGTGGTAGCCTCCCACCTTATGTTGGTTGCTAAAGCCATGAACTAGTTCGATATATCTAGAACAAACATGAGCAGTTGTGGCATCGAATGGGTCTTGAAGTATACATGCGCATCATGTGACTGGCTGTCTTCCTATCAATATTGGTTAACCAAATTGGAACCTGTCCTTTTCTATTTTTCTATTGGGTCAAGATGTGTCTTCCTGGTGATCATTGGCTACTTCCCCAGTTTCCTTGGGAAAAAAACATTGGGTTGTCCCTCCCCTGACAATCAGTGACCACTTCCTTCGATAATATAATAATCAACTGACAGGGATTTTCCATTTGGATGAGGTTTTCCAGAAAACAATCCTCCAGCTGTTGGGGTACCCCATTTTTTGGACCCCCCATCGCTGGGGATTCCGATCAAAGTCCCAACGGCACCTGCGCATGCTGCATTGCCGCACCCGGAGCCGAGGCACGTGAGGGGTGGAAGGGCACGGCCCTTGGTACCTGAACGAGAGCGCTGGCGCTGGGGTCTATGGCTTTGGGTCTACATAGTGGTGCCCCATAGATAGCTAAGTTGGTTTATAACTACAATAAGTGGGACTTATGGTAGATACATCTATAGTTGATGGGGTTTATAAACTAACTTATAACTGGGGGGTACCACATTGTAACATCAACAACCTGATTGAATGTTTCTCTCGCCAATCCCAGTCCCTGAATACAAAATACATCCGAGAAAGGACCCCAAAATAAACAGATCCGATAATAGAAAATTGTTTGTTTTTAATTAAGGACTGATGAATACTGAGGGAGCAGGATTAACAATGACAATTTGTGTGGTTCCTTGGGTACCCTGATTTTGACCAATTTCTAGACACCTATAGCCAAAGGATGCTTCAAGATTGGAGGTTTGACGCTTTACCATGTTTTAACCATCAAAAATGGCGATCTAAACTCTTAATCTTCAAGGAAAATCATATTTACCAATCAAAACGCGTAAATTACCAACATCACATGACGTAGCCAAGGTTAAGAACCAAGAACAATTCTGCGGATAGAATGGGTGGAGTGTAGGTCCCGGGCCCGGGAAATCTTTGAAAGTCCAAACTTTAAAGACTTCAAGCTAGACTACATTAGATGCTTTCCCTGGACTAGCAGAGATTGCAAAGTGGTGCCCACCATTGCCCACCTAGAGATAAGTTGGTTCAGAACCCCCGTTGACCCGTTTGATATAATCTGGGCTTGTCTGAACATATACCCCTAAAGCCAAGGGTTCATCATAATTTTCCTAAATGGCAAATATATTTGGAGCTATACCTCGTTTCCAGACAGAACTATACCCTCTGGTAGACTAACAGTTTGCTATTGAAAATGTCACAGTCGAAATAGTTGAATTACCCATGACACAATGTGATTTTCCATAGTTATGTCAACGTTTACCGGAGGGTATCTACTATAAATCCGGATCCTAGTTGTAGTTGTTAAACCCCAGCAGCTATGGGGCCGACTCGCCTGCGCAATGGAACCTTCTGCCTGCCATGTTTTCGAGACCAGATGGGGTGGTCCCCGAATTTTAGCTGAGCAAATGGACATTAGAAAACTTCCAGAAGTGGGTGACGTTGGAGGAAAAAAACACGATATAGACAGACTGTTTAAAAAGTAAAAACAAAAACAATAGATGTTTTAACTGGTTGGTGGTATCGGTATACCTACCCCTCTGAAAAATATGAAAGCCAGTTGGGATGATTATTCCCAATATATGGAAACATAATCCACATGTTCCAAACCACCAATCAGTAGATGCTTTACCATTTACGGCCAGATCTCTTCAGCAAATTTCAAGGTCAAAACAAACAGTTCCTCTGGATTTCCACCCCAATCCAGTGAGAGATTCGCCAAGTGAAGCGGCCAACCTATTCTGATGTGATGAATTCGGAGTGCCCATTTGCTTATGACTACGTCGTCCATCACTTTATACCCAACAGGATTTGATATGAATTGTATACCTCAATGTTATTCCCCATCATTGTTCTAGACCCATAGATTCATTCAATGATATGCTGCATCTCGGAATGCCATCACGTCCATCACTACCAGGGTTGCTGCTAAGATCCAAGATAGATTGGTTTGGGAAACTGGGTATGAAAAAATATGCAAAATCGCAACATTTTTAGATTTAGCCAGTTGGTCAAACATTAGGTTGTCACCCCATTGACAAACAGTTGACACATTCAGTAAGCATTTTCACTAAGAACACTTAACAGTTGCATCATCAGTCATAGTCCACCGGTCCACCTGTTTTAGGGGTTCCCATATCTGCCATTATGTTACAGTACCCAATGTATAGTTTCACGATTCTTCAAGCTCCTATTCGACACCATTTTCCCACCCATCGACTTTTGAATCAACTAGAAATAACCATACTAAATAGCCCTTGATCATAAATCCCATGGTTAATTAATACATATGTAAATATATATATATATATATATCTGTATAACTTTCCTTTATCATGGTATAAATCAGTCATAGAACCCATGGTTTCTCACCATTGTCCCTATGGTTTCTAGCTATAAATCCTATGAAACCCCCATAGTTTCTTGCTTAAATCACCATTCTTTCCTATATTTCAATCAGCTCTTTAGACTCTAAACCCCATGAAATCCGATTTGTTTCCATGTTTATGATTGAATGATGCAGTTCACATGGTTAACCCTATGCATTAGATGTGTTTCCATGTTGATCTAAATAACCATACTAAACCAGTTCCTGTTGAATCAAGTGGTTTCCATGTTTCTCCTGTTCCTACAAGGTGGTGCCCCCTAGTTAGCTAAGTTGGTTTATAACTCCAATAACTATGGTTTATAGGTGATATATCTATAGTATTCATGGGGTTTATAAACCAACAAACATCACTGGGGGGCACCATCCTGTATGGCTTTCCAGCACTTCCCAACATTTCGCCAGCAATTTCTCCGCCACCTGGCGCCAGCGGTGTAGCGCCCCACTGAAGCAGCGCAGCAGCGCCTGCCGCAGCACGCCTCGCAGCAGCCGCGCACTTTCGAGCAGCACACGGCGACGCTGCAGGGCCAGCGATTGGGAGGCCTGACGTGCCCTACAAACTGTAGGGAACATATATCATTGGATTGGTTTAAGGGAAAATCTACAGGAAACCATGGTTTTTACCATCAAATATAGGGCTTTCCTGTAAATTTTCCCATCATCCAATTCTATGAATATAGGGAAAATGGTGATTTAACATTAATAAGTTTGGATTTAAGATTATTCAAGCAACAAAAGAATGATAAAATGGTGATTGAAGCCATAGGGAAAATGATGGTGACCCAACAAGAAATCATGGGATTTAATATGCACATGCTTATCTGATTGGGGAGCTAAGTTGACGCACAAAACTTGGTAAACCAGGGTTTTCATGGGGGGACATAAAATGATATAGCCATAGTTCATTGAGTTTTACAACAACTTATATCTGCGGAGCCTCACCTTGTAGCTTTTCTGGTAACAATGGGGAACATTACAAATACATGGCAAATAGCATTCTTACCAAAAAGCCAACTGAATGTAATGGTGTATATTATATTATGTAACAATGAGGACAATCAGACAATTACATTAAATAATAATAGATGTTATACATGGCCATAATTCCAAGTTTTTCTGGATGTAAAAGAAGATCCATGCATCATTGAGAGTCCAATTGTGAAAAAAATGCAGAAAACGGTTGAAGTTTCCAGTATCTAAGGCAGGACTGGATCTTACTGATCTTTTTAGGTGGTACCATAGACATAATTTGAACATAAATGTTAAACATACAATAAATATATTATAAGCGTCTTCCCTGAATAGAATTCCATACAGTAGATGGTTTAAATTCAAGAATAGTTATACCCTCATTATCTCTGCGAAGTCATGCACATTATATGCATTATACATTTGATATACCACCGTAAAAACACATCTATTGCGAACAATCCACAGATCAATAGTTTGTCCCTTTTTGCCCTTAGGATCAAACATCATCTGAGCCTGAAAGATGATGAATTTTAGCCATAGTCATAGTCTGTAAAACCGAGTGTAACAACCAATTCCTTCACCCAAAATACATTGAAATTCGATCAACACCCCCTTGACACCCTGGTTTTGTATCATGGATCTATTCATGTTTGGGGGCCAAAAAATATGGAGCTATTTGCTATTAGTCCAGGGGGACAGGCTCTGGGTAAATCCCAAAATTGCTGGGTCAACAAAAACCTCACATCTACTAAATACCCATCGTATAAATCCCGAATATTCCCTAATCATCATTTAGCCTTCATCTATCATGTGGTTTGGAAACTACCCTCTGGTAATTTAACATAACTATGGAAAAACACAATTTACAGTGAATTTTCCCATTAAAACTTGTGATTTTCCATAGTAATGTTACTCATTACCAGAGGCTATTCGTAGCTGTAGCTCTTTGGCTTCCCATGTTCAGGGAACCGCTGATGACCCACAGCTCCGAAGCGCTTCATCAGCGGACAGTCACTATACCAGGTTTAGTGGGGCATATTGGTGGGCAAATTTTGAAAATGGACCGTTTTGAAAATAGCTATCTCAAATCACCAAAGGGTAAACCCTATACAGTCAATCATAATCAATATCTAGTTCTTTTTTGGGGAGATATGAACTATCTGGTTATTAATGTCAAGGCCGTTGAACTGGGAGGGATACCATAAAAAAGTATCAGCAAAAATGACTATTGGAGGAGTACCCCCCCCCCAAATTAATAAACCATGGTTTATTAATCCGGGGTTGACATTACATGTTTGGCTGGGTATGGTTTCTAAATACCCATTAAATTCAAATTAAATATCGACTAAATATCCACTGATAGCAACAAAACAACTATGAAAACATGATTTATGTTGGGTAGATCTGATGATTTATCCTCATCTATTAAACGGCATATGTTTTCGGCTATGAATCCTCGTATATATTTACACATGATTGTCCGATTAGTATGCGGTTCTTCTTCTTTAAAGCTATTTAACATAGCTATATCTATTTATTTTCATATATATTTAATATTATATAATATAAAATATATATAATTTAATATAATCATAACATAGCTATGTATTATTCCATGAGACTATCCATCTATAAATATGAAAATTCCGTGGCCTCACCTTCTCCCCACGGCCCACCTGGTCCTGCTCTGCCCGCCGCAGTAGCCAGCCCTTGCCACCACATATGGCACGCCAGCGATACGATGACGCAGGGGTGTCCCCAGAACCTGCGAAAGCTCCAAGTTGGTGCTGGTGTTCACATGTTTTCACCAAGAAAAAAGGTGCTTGATTCGCAGGAACCAGATTTACCCTCTGGTAAATTAACATAGACCCTGGCAGATAGGGGTTGGAAGATTAGTTTCCATTAAAAATTGGTGATTTTCAGGGTCTATGTTTATTTACCAGAGGGTATACCTCAGGCTGCGGGAAAATGTGTTTAAATTTTGGGCAAACATTGGATTTATCAAGAAAAACTCTGGGTTCTCTATATATTCGGGGCCAACCAGAATCGCAAAAAAAAGGCTATACATGCATATACCAGCAAGAAAAAAGGCTTTTAGCAGCCACAAAAAACGCATTCACCAGCAATATCAATGGGTTCTTAACTTAACAACAACACAAAAAAAACAACTTTAACCGGTAAAGGAGGATTGACAAACAAAGCTGGTGATAGTTGGCAACGAGAAGTGGAAAAAAGTGGACATGATAGGCAATTAGCAGGCCCCCGAAATAGTGGATTGTACAATTTACCCTCTGGTTATTTAACATAGCCATGGAAAATCACCATTTTTAATAGGTAAAACATCTGTAAATGGCGATTTTCCATGGCTGTGTTAAATAACCAGAACCAGAGGGTACCATCGACATGACTTTGGGGGTTGGAAGATTGGCCGCTTGGCAGATGAACATCCACCGATGCGAGGATCGTCTAGCGAGGGGGATCGACCCGTGGCCGTGGTGTATTTTTGTGTCATACCACAGCTGTATGGATCCAAAATGCTTCCCCGGAAATACTTCGGGCGTCATTTTGAGGTTCTTTTATAGCTTCTCAGGTATTCTAGATCCAGTGATGCTATGACATTGCGGTAAACAATACACATCAAGTAGGTCTGATAAATAGATATAAATAGCCTGTCAACTACACAAATTAACTTGTTTACATGGAATGCAAGTTCGACGGGAGACACTGACATATCACTTCATGTGGTATCGTATGATGCGGTTTCACAAACGACAAACCACAACATGTCACATGAAATCACATCATATCATGATGCATTGACCACATCATGCCAGAGTCAACAGATTCTGTTCTCTGTGACTGCCTAGCATGTACAATACTTCCACATTTATAAACAATCCACATAGTCGAAAATACATGGTATTTAAGAATTGTTCATTAATCGTTTTGTAGCATACGATGCAATAGATTCCGACACTTGTTGCATCATTCAAACACATATTGCATGGCCAGCACTTCGGGTGAGGTACCGCTGTGGTAGACCCTTCTTTTGAGAGGTGTGCACGCAGTAGAAATCCAGAGAACAACAACCGAGCCCCATACGGGAAAATTGATGTGCGGCAAATTCACGGTGATGATCTGCAAATTCCATAAGAATCCCCTGATCCATGGGGTTTCAGTGGATAGATCTAGATAGATCCTCAGCCTAAGGCACTGCCGCTGAAGAACCTCTATGGATCCCCAAAAAAACATCGAGCCGCCTCGCATGTGCATGAGAAGCATGCGCAAGGGAGGCGACAAAATAAAGTTTTGCCAACTTGCCTGAACGCAAGGGAGGGCTGTTGGTACGTTGTTGCTGGTGCCAACCCTCTGAAAGTTTCAGAGTTCATACAAAATCAACTATGTCAGCTATAAGCCAAAGGATGGCATCTACAATTACAAGGTGGTGCCCACCAGTTGTGTTTGTTGGCTTATGTTTGCCCATCTGATAAGTTTGATTTATCTAACACCACTCCATTTGTTAACCTACTTAATCCCTTCCCCCGTTCATATTGAACACCCACCAATAACTACGGTGGATGCAGGGAAGATTCTTGGTCGGATTCTTGATAAGTTGGGTATAACCCGCATTAAGTAGTTATACAACTAGTTCGATACATCTACCATAACCCCAAGACTGAACCAACAACTAACTCAACAAACCAAATCCCATTCAAATCCCATTCAAATCACCTTTGAATCGCATTTTTCTAGGCCCAAATCCCTTCTCCACGTTTCGCCACACTTCGGGGCCCCGCGCCATCCCCGAAGCCAGGCGTCGAAGCCGCAGCTTCGACAGCAGCCGTCGCAGCTGCAAGGCACCAAGGGCGTAGTTCCGAGCAGAGGCCACGACCTTGAAGCGGGGCTGGGGTTGATCCATTTATCAATGGATTGGTTTAAGGGAAAATCTACAGGAAACCATGGTTTTTACCATTAAATATGGGGGTTTCCTGTAAATTTTCCCTTAAACCAATCCATTGAATTTATGTTCCAACTTGAAAGGGGTCAGCAACTAGCCATCCAGTCACTTAGGGATCATAAGTCTCATCAACCCATAATGAATCTCATTGAATAGCCCATGAAAAACTCATTCAACCACCATTTTTCCCAATAAAATCTGGTTGGTGGTATACCTATCCCTCTGAAAAATATGAGTTCGTCAGTTGGGGTTCTTATTCCCAATATATGGAAAAATAAAACATGTTCCAAACCACCAACCATTTAATTTAATTATATACTTAATGATTGGGAGATGATCAATATATGCAAAACCGGATTGTTGGGCGATGAAGTATTAACCGATTAACCCATAAGACAAGAGTTTAGGATGATTCTCCATTTTTGATGCTGTAATATAGGCAATTAAGACTATAATTGAAATATGTGTATATACAACTAATCTGGGTAAATTAAAATATTTCACTGAATTAAGGCCATTTTGGGATGATTCCCCTTACTAACTATGATTACAGTGAGGTCGCAGTGAGGTCGTTATAATTTACCCAGAACTAATATAATCACTAAGAATACGTATAATTCACCAACAATCTGGGATTTGGGGTTTGACCGTGAAGGATTGGCTCCCAAAATTGGGAAGTTTCATAGGGACAAAAACAGCTTCTCCACCAATGTCCCGTATTTTCAGAACAAAAAGCAGTGGGGAATAATTTCTGACCTAAATCATTGCAAAAATATACGTTCATACAGTTATGGCCCGAAAAACAGTTATACATGTAATTATAACTCCTATAACTAGTTGGTTATATATTATTATAAACCAGTTATAACTGGCTTGAGGGCTTGATTCATCCCAGTGGACGTCTCTGGACCCAGTGGATCTACCATCACCAGGCTAATCACCGAAGCTATTGGATGAAACATGTCCCATATGCTCCATGGTGCTGGTATATTTACCTACATGACTGGGTGATTTTGTTCGGGCAAATGTTGGTAAATATACCAGCGCCATGGAGCATATGGGTGTAGGTGATGCTCGTGTACTTCCTATCTTATATAAGATATCTTTTGCCACAAGATGGTGCGCTCCAGTCGTTGGCTTAGAATCACATCTATAGATATATCGATAGAAAAAATCACCATACACCATACTTAACCTACAATGTGAGGCCCCCAAGATAGCTAAGTTGGTTTATAAGCCCCAGTAACTATAGTTATAAGTACCATAAACCATAGTTATTGGAGTTATAAACCAACTTAGCTAACTTGGGGGGCCCCCAACACGTTAGCGAAGTCCCTTCCACTTAGCAAACCTTCCTGGAAATTCTGGTCGTGTATTGTGTCGTAGGATCTGAACACCGGAGGTATGAGAATGTACTGGTAATCAACCATGGCAAAAAGGAATATCACCCATTGGTACCCATGGCAATAGTGTTTTAATGGGATTCAATGGTGATTCAATGGGATTTAATGGGATATTCAGAAAGATGCAAAAATCCCAACTATAAACCTCCAAAAATGCTCCGAGGATTTTCAACTGCGAGTACCCGATCGTCAGGGCTTATTCATCTGGGGACATGATTCACCATGTTCAAAAGGTAATCAAACATAATACTATAGTTGGGAAAATATTAGTCAGTTGGGATCATTATTCCCGCTATATGGAAACAAAAAAAATGTTCCAAACCACCAGCCAGATTAGTAATCGAATCAATTCTGTCAGCCGAGTAATTGCCAATGGATATCTTCCATCCATTCGTTTTGAGTGGCCAATGGTAGAGTCAGAGGATATGTAGATATATACGTATATATACAGATATTGATATTCAATTGCCATGTTTGATTTCCGAAAAGGGAGTTACATTTTTATATTTATGATATTCAACAAACAGTAAAACAATAACTATAGTCACTATAGTCAGAGGATATTCAATATGCCATTGTTGCCATGTCCCAGAAGGGGACCCCCGATGGAACCGTCCGCCTGCAGCTTCTGCAGTGTGGAGTCGTCCGGACGGCGGACTGGATGCAGCTCGCTCTTGCGGCGAACCTGCACATGGAAAATGGAAACAGCTGCAGTTATTCATAGCCCTTAACAAATATGACTGGCTTACAGTCATATATAACCATATATAACCAACTAAGTACAGGAGTTATAATCCCATATATAAGTGTTAAGGGCCATAAATGTGAGGGGCCAGCATTTTTCTTGGGGTGATATAGATTTCATCCCTAAAAGTGCGAGTCGTCATGGGTCGTCAGTTGGTGCTTTAGGGTGTATACATCATGACCCGAATAGAACACCAAAGGATACTTACCATGAATTAAAAGTGGAACCAATTAAGCCCAACAGGCAGGTGGCCTATGATATCTAGGTATAGTGCCTTTCCAATAGGCCACCTTGAGACTTAAAACAATGCAGGCCCTTTATGACACCGGAATGTCCAGAAACGGAGGATCCGCATGTTCTGTTTAATGCGATGTATGAGGTATTTATGTGTCAAATAACTATAGTTCTAGAGGCAACATTCCCATATTCAGAAAATCTTCGCATACCATGTTTTCATCGTACTCCAGACCTGGGTTTTGGTATGTTACTTTGATAGGCATTTCAGCTCAATCTGGAGGGAACA
>Ga0126342_10015322_pt1 | contig 13449 bp, 6 predicted proteins | sample Cyp1metagenome_FD_92528 | JGI IMG/M metagenome (GOLD analysis project Ga0126342, IMG submission 92528) | Coral microbial communities from Lord Howe Island, Old Settlement Bay, Australia - Cyphastrea 1 metagenome | ecosystem: Host-associated > Invertebrates > Cnidaria > Coral ...
GTCCGCTATGTTTTCCTCCAATCGCTGAATGCACACGGTGCAAGGGATCGGCCACGATCCTCCTATGGCTCAAAGCCTATGCCCACCCACCTGCTTAGCTCACGGAGCCCCAGGCTTCGGCAAAGATGGATGTATGGGATGGTGCACATGTAGGCTGACAAGGAGTTGCACATTGGGAAATGGCAGTGGTTTCACAATATATATATATATATATAATTATATATATATAATGATATATATATATATCCCATAGAGTCATAAGGTGGCGATATTACATATTATTATATATATATATATTTAGGGATCTCATGGAAATTCTAGGTCATTTGAAGGCTTACATCATCCCTCTTCTATACCCAATTGGTAAATTCTAATGATTGACCTGAAAAGTTCGGCTATATTGGGATAGCTACCTCTTACTAAGCATCATTTCGGGAGATCAGTGAGGTGGGAATAAGTTCTACCCAGACATACTGGATCTGGTGGGATTTCTCCAATTGGATATATATATATTTATATATATATATATTGTTTGAAATCTTGAGGGTGAATCTGTTTGCATACAAAGTTTGTGCCACAGTTTCTTTGGATTTATGGTGCATTATACATATACCTGCAAAGTCCACGTGTTCTAAATTTGGGCCCCTTAGCCAAGGGTACAAATTTCAGACCCTCAAAATACGGTTAAAAAAAAAAGTTCTGGCATTCTTCTTGAGTAATGAAAAGTGTCTTTGGAAGCTCATTCCGGAATCATATGCAAGTAGTTTCGTTCCAACTTGGAATTCCAAGGCTACAACTGTTGGTGCCTGCTAGCACCTAATCAGCAGCTGTAGAGTGCATGACAAGCCAGTGTGGGATGAGCATGGACAGCCAGGGTTTCAGTGTCAAAGAGTCTGAGCTTCTGCCTAATTACGCCTCTTACCCAGGCACATTAGCCCCCCTTGAAAACGTAGGTCTTTGGCAAAAATGGTAGCTTGTCACGCAATAGCCTACCAAACCAGTAGAGTAGTAATTAGATCATCCCGGGCTTTGTGGTCAAGAACTCATCATGCCATAGAGCTTGTGATGTGGTTTGTCATTTGATGGTTTGCGCAACTGCTTGATGCAGTAGTAGCCTATGAGCACAGCTGTATCCGGCCATAAAGGTTCTGGTACTACAGCAAGTGTTCAGTCGTGTCCCTGAAACATCTTTGAATTCAAACAGGAAGCTGACGTCAAACGTGCTAAAAGAGATCTGGTGTCAAAGATAAACTTCTGGTTGGTGGTTTCAACCAACCCCTCTGAAAAATGATGGAGTTAAAGTCAGTTGGGATCATTATTCCAGTCCCCATATATGGAAAGTCATAATCCAGTCATGTTCCAGTCACCACCAACCAGACTTTGTATCAAAGGCAGATTTTGGCTGAAAAACGAGATCCTGAGGATCATCCAGGCAGTTCTATGGATGATGTTATAATGGTAAAAATAATCTGGGTAAAACAATAAACCATTCCCCAGTCATCCCCTGACTTAACATAGCCTTTGACATAGCTATGGAAAATGGTTCGTTTGATGAATTAAACCTATAAAACGATTTTGATTATGGATTATGGAAGATTATGGATTACGGAAAAAAATGATTTTCCATAATCTTCCAAACCCCCAACTCATGGCACATTGGTTCGTTCGGGGGTGGTAACGTGCCTGCATGGCCAATCTTAAATCCCCTTTGCAAAAACACATCAGTTGATCTCTGCATACTACACGATTCGCTAAATCCCCATGAGATTGATGGTTATCCATGAACAATCCAAAGCAAAGTATTCTCAGCATACGTACGTATGCCGTATAGCTATACAAGTTTATGTATCTCCATATAAATATAGATTCTATAGATATCATGCTTCTATATTTTTACTGATGAAGTCCCCAGGAATGGTCAACATTGGTCAACCGGTCAACCATGATCAACCATGCTCAGATTCGCACACTTCGTGGTTTTCGCCATATCCATTGATGTGATAAAGCCATTCTCTTTTTGTGGCATGTTCTCCCATTCGAAAAATCCCATTCTGGTCAACCCATCCATGTTCATCCCCCAGTCATGGTCCCAGTCATAGGGGAGATAGAAAAATGACCATCGATGTTGAGGGACCAGTTACAGATCTTACAGATCTGTATGACCTCCTTAATCCATCAGGATCTTTTTAATGGATTGGACCTTGTTGGTTATAAAGTTATACATCCACATTGTTAAATCTGTTAAATCTGTTCATGAAAATTTCCAGAGCACAAGGTGATGCCCCCATCTTTCGGTCCAGCCGCATTGGTAACCGCTGAATACCATGCCCCGACTGGCCACGCAGATCGGCCTGGCGTGCCCATCAAACCCCAACAAAACTATGTTGGAACTATGGTGAAACCGATCCACTTCGTTCACTAGAACTATCTAGAACTGCACCCCCAAGTAGAACCATATGTGGGAATGTCATGCTTTCTGCCTTTTTTTGTGAATGCAAAGTACCATGATTTCCATGACAAGTGGCTATCTCGGAATGTTTTACTAGCGAAGTGCGAAAATCTCGGGGTCTCTATTTCTCTGGGTCTCAAATTTTAAGCCATGGAATATCTTTTGAAAGTTGCCACCCCTGGATGATGTCGCAGCATTTTTGTTATTCTATCTTGAGCCTGAATTGACTTCAGGTAAAGGTCATGGTTTCACCTCTTTTATGACTATACCCTCTGGTTATGTCAAAATAGCTATTGAAAATGGCCATTCATAGTTGATTTACCCATTAAAAATGGTGATTTTCCATAGCTATGTTAGTTTACCAGAGGGTAGATCAAAAGCTCTCAACACCTTGCCATCCTGGCGAGTTGTCAAGCGAAACCTTCATGCCCCTGCGAAAACTAAGAAACATCTTTGACCCGTTTCCAACTTTTGACCTATCATTTTGATGGGTCTGTGCCACCCTGGTCTGGTAACATCAAAAAAAAAATCCTCCCATAGATCCAAGCGGGTCCAATCTTCGTCCAAATCCACGAAGAAATTCATGTTTCATATTGAAGAAATTCATGTTTCATATTGACCCGTCGCCGCAGAATATCGTCCCCCAAATAACAAATATATGTTCCTTCTAAAAACAAGTAACTGACAGCTGGATCTGTTCAGAATCGAAGGCCTTATTTTGGTGGTAGCAGGGTGTGATGATCCCCGATAGTTTTGTGGCTTACCATAGATATACCACGAAAACCAACCGCTATGGCTATGTGTGGGATTCCTCAATGAGTCAATGAGCTGTTGATAATCATGTAATTTAAGTATGAATTACATATATCTCAAAAACAATCTATATAATCGTAATTCTATGTATATATATAGTGTGTAAGTCTGTACTAGTACCAAAGAAAAACACGTTTATCCATCTCCATCCCAGTAAATATATCACGATATGCCATGAGATCCCATGACAACAGACAGTTTTTTGCCGAGTTATACCCTCTAGTAATTAACATAGCGACGCAAAAACACCATTCTGAATAGAAAAATCATCTATCAATGGGGCATGCAAACCATAGCCATGTTAAATTACCAAAGATTATGATGATCCCTCATTTATAGACGATTTTCCCATTTATAGATTGAAGATCCCTGAGGTTTCCTGGTGATTTTCCCATAGTTAATATGGCTTCTTGATATGAATAGCCATCATTAACCATTATTACCCACTATTCACCACTATTAACCACAAAAAAAACCTAACATTCGATGATTTTCCGTTTTTTCTTGGGGGCTCAACGTGGCAGCACCCAGCCATTCCCACCTCCACAAGGCATCTCGCCACCAGCTGTGCATCCTCTGTGGGCAGCCGCAACACTTCCAGACAGCGACCTGCGAAGGCCTGCAACTCAAACCGGGGTCAGTTGGCTTTGGCTGAACATACTATGGGTTGATATGGCTTAATATGAGTTAATATGGTATATGGGTAAATATATTGGGTTAATATATTGGGTTAATACGGGTCTTACCACGAAAATCAGGGGTTCATATGGGTGAATCATCATTTTTCTCCGAGCACTCCTGAAGATATGTCATGGAATATCAGCAGTTGACCAGTGTTCATCATCATTGTGCCATCTTTGTGACTTTGTCCTAAGTATTAAAATGGCACTTTTTGCAAGACCCAATGCAGTTCATCAGGAAGTGTAGGTCCGTCTCACGAAACTCGTTGGGCTCTCTCTGCTGAAGTGAACATGTAAGTTTGGGGTGCCTCATTATTTCACAATGATGATGATGATGATGATGATCATCATCATCATCATGATCATGATCATTATCATTATATTTATATTTATAAATCATCATTATGGGGTACCTTATCAATTGGGCGTTATTTTCAATACCATAAACCATCCCCAAATGGGGGCAACCCCACAACAAACCCCATCAGCTGTGAAAAAACTTGGGGATTCTGGTGGTCAAAGATGTCCAATTTATGGGATGTAACCAGCGGAAAATAATATGGCCTAATAAATGACCAAGAAATTCCACATCTTGGAGTGGAATTTAACAGCCATTGAGATTTTGTGAAATTGTGAAACATGTGAAAATCGAAAAAAAAAAAAAAAACACAAGAAAATTGCGTACAATGCCAATCACACTCACGTTGACTGTAGTTACATGAAATTTTAATCCCCCTTATGTCATGCCAAGCGGTCAGCCGACGGTGTAGGGCCCAGATACATATATGTCCAAGTGCATTCCAAAACATCATTAAGAATTGGCTAGTTGAGACAACAAATCATCACTGTTTGAAATCAACTGACATGAAACAAGTACCCTCTGGTTATTTAACATAGCCATGGAAAATGGCCCATTTATAGATGATTTTCCCATTAAAACCTCCATTTATAAGGGATTTTCCATGGCTATGTTAAATAACCAGATGGTATAACAGAAATCTTGATTTGAACAGGTAAAAATCTTGACCCATCCCCATGACAAGCAAAGAAAACTCTCAAGAAACCTGGGGAAACATTGGTCAGTGTTGGGTATCCGTCCAATGATGGTATGACCCGCCAATATAAGCTGGGGTACCCCCCATAAAATGGAAATCCCCATATGCGAACTAAAGTTTGGGGATGTTTTGGATGGAAAAATGCACAACAGCTGGTGAACGAAGCCAACTGGTTTCGGAGATCATTTATCTAAATGATATATGTACAATATTTACCTATCCATTATTTACCTATAGCAATACCCTCAAAATATAGGCACGTAAAATCCTTCTAAACTAGTGGTGAAGTACGTTCTATATTTTTGTTTTGCGGTATATTACTGTACATGTATTAAATAATCATGTGTGTATGTAAGGTTTTGTCCGAAACTATAGTACCCCCAATCCGATGGTTTCTCATTGTCTTCACTATTTGTCCATTGGCACTAGGGGTGTATATATCTCATTTTCAGACACATCCATCTGCATCGGATGGTATACCTACCCCTCTGAAAAATATTCCCAACTGAATGGAAAAATAAAATTCATGTTCCAAGTTCCAAACCACCAATCAGGCATAATATGTTGTGATAGCCAATATATAACTGGCCCCCCCCCCTTAGATGAGCACCGACAAGAACCTGGTTGCGAAGTAGTTCTACTGGTCTGTTTATAGCTTTTCGAATAATGGCCAGAATTCCAAGATTACCCTCCGGTAAACTAACATAACTATGTCAAATCACCATGTTTAATGGGAAATTCCACTACAAATGGCAATTTTCAATAGCTATGTTAGTTTACCAGAGGGTAACACTTCGACCTGAAAATTGTTGCTGGAAACTATAATCTTCCAAGCCCCTTCCAAGCCAGGGTCGTCATGTTCATTTACTGGAGGGCAACAATCATGGGATTTAAATCGGATTTAGCCAAAGATGGGGGGTTTATGAGGTTTTAACCATCGGTGATAATCCATGGATTAATCCATGGATTAATCCATGGCTGGTTGGTTGATCTTAACATACTGTATCTTAACCATCAAACTATGTAGAACCCCCAATGGCTTAACGGGGCACCTCCAGCTGGGCAGCGGCAAACTTCTTCATGTCTTTGTCGGAGAGATGGGTAAAGGAAAACAAGTGACATGTGTGACATATAATCAGACTAGCTATAATTAACTTTAGTGACTATAGTAACTATATAGTAAGTATAGTAGTAACTATGAATAACAAATACAGGAATAATAACTATGATTCCATGATAACTATAATATAAATAGTAGTGTAACAAGCAAAATAAGTATAAGAAGTATAGTAATATAGTTGCTATTTTGTGGACTCGGGCAGTTGTTTGTATATCCATTAAATAGATAGAATAACCATTGAATGATGGAGAATATAACCTGAAATGTGATCATTTGCCCGTCATTTTGGGAGGATTTCTCATGGGTATGGAGTAGTGCCTTGATGACTCAGCTGCTGTGAACTGGATACCAGGGGTTCGATTCCAGCCAGGAATTTAGCAACAAACTTAGCATGTCAACAAGTCGCATTGCTCTAACTGGTTCCAAAATGGTTCCAAATTTGTCCGATCAGCTGGTGGTTTTGGATGTCACTGTGAGAGCAGGCCACGGGCCTTGATCGTCCCAAAACTGCCGATGATGACGATGACGTGTCAGTAAGGATATTTTTCGAATTGATGAAGTTTGGTGGGGAAAAAAAAAAAATGGTAAAACTGTGGTATTAAATGTTGATTTACACTCATCCCCTAAAAGTAACACAATCATTTTCAAACACAAAAGCTGCAATGAAGATAGATGTCCCGGCAGGATGAACATCGAACATCTTATCCAACATCTGATGAATCTGTGAAAACGGCCAGAGAAAAAAAAATAACAGGCGTTGCGGGGCAGGATGTTCCCCATTTAAAATCATTTTATGGCAAAATATCATAAACATTCATAAATTATCCAGATATGTCAGTACCAAACCGAGGAAACTATCAAGAAACGCGCCGCTGACTTGGAGAATCACCCCACGTAACTGGTTCAAAACCTGAGTTGGTAGCTTCCACAAGCGGAGTTCTCCTGAATTTGAGTGGGTGATAACATGTGTTTTTACCTCAGGATATAACTGGATATAACTATATAACCATTAAATAATAATTACTAGTTGTCCTAAATATAAGTGAGAAAACTAACCTCACTACCGAATTACGACCGTGAAGTGATCCGGTCAAAAGTTGATTTTGATCAAGTGGTTGAGGGTGCGATTCTCATCCATCAACTACTAACTACTAACCATCATCCACTACTAGCCATCAACCAACCATCAACCATTAGACTTTGCTTTATCTCCTCACTTGTGAAGGTGCATCTCCCATTTTTGCGGCTTGAAATTGAACATCCCCTGGTGTTGGTGGCTAAAATCTGCTAAAACAAATACTTTTTGAGGTAAACCCCCAGAAAATCATCATTGGGGGATTCGTGATTGGCTACACTGTTATACTTATACTATATATAGATAATATATATTATAGCTCCTCGGGATGATGCCCTATTCCACTGCTTCATCGTCCCTATGCAAATACCCTCTGGGGGGAATTCGTTACACTTTGCGAATTGGCAAACGGCCAATTTAGTTCGATGATTTACCTAAACTGTAACGAATTCCCAGAGGCTATTCCCATGATCTTGCATGAAATTACCATTCCAAACACCATTATATGCGATTGATATTCCATGAAATCTCCATTTTTCATAGGTAAATCATAATGATAACTGGTTGATGGTTCTAACCATCTTGAAAAATGATGGAGTTCGTCAGTTGGGATGATGACATGTCCAATATATAGAAAGTCATAATCCAACCATGTTCCAGTCACCACCAAGCAAATTTTCTAGGCTAATCATAGGTCAAACCACAGACACACCGCCACGGATTCGACGCAGAAAAACGCCGCTTTTCGTCCGAAAATCCTCCAAAAATCCGCGGCTTTCGCCGCCTCAGCGCTGGATGAACTGCATAGAGCTGATAGCACCCAGGAAGAAGACGGTGGGCACCTGACATCTCAAAGATGGCAATTTCTTGGGAAAAATGTAGTTTAGACTTTAAACCATGGGGAGGTTGGGGGTGGCCAATTTTGGACCATATCATACCATATATATGTATATATATATATGGAACTGATATGAACTGATATATGTTGGTCGCTTCAATCTGAAATACATGTCCAATCTTGTTTATTAAACGGGACCATCATCCAGATCTTCACATCCCATGAGGTTTATGAAGGCATCAGTAGTTTGTCCAGAGATACAACCCCAGTATGGCCTGGATTGTGTCGGCTGTGAGAAGAGGGATGCTCATGAGAGGGCTCCTCATGGGCCCTCTATGTAACATGAAAAATAAACAAAAATCATCAGATTCAATTTCTTGTCAGTCTGGGAACCTTGGACTGTGTGTTTGGCAGGTCTGGACCATGGGTTTGTTGGATCCAAAGTGAAAGGGATGCAGCAGCAGCAGCAGCAGCAGCAGCAGCTGAAGCACCTGCTGAACCTACAATGGCAGTAGCATCAGCAGCACCAGATGCTGAACCAACCATAGAAGGACCAGCACCATCTGGTGATGCTGAATCAAGCATGGCAGAAGCACCACCTGATGCACCAGGAGCCCCCCTAAGAGGGGTGGGATCAGAGGCCGCAGCTCGTGTCCCCAGCAATCTTACATACCCTCTGCGCACCTGTTTGCAGCCAGTCGTTGTGTCTTTGGTGTGCAGGGTTACCAATTATGAAACTACCAGGTTCTGAATGTCGTTGGTTATAAAATGGGGATGTTTGAATAATGGGGATGCAATAGTATAGCATAATCAATGACAATGGAAATACAACATAATGTGACTATACCATACAGTAAATATTAAGTGGCTTGGGACATCAAGTACTGGACATGAGTATCTTTGGGGTTGATAATTTTTGGATAATGACCCCCAACTATAATATATTATATACTGATCAACAAAATGATGGGATAATACTGAGTAATAATAGAAGTTTACTGACCCCTGATAACATATTGGATTGGGTAGTGTCTCCCACCACTTAGTGCCCTGAAGCAACGACCACCGATTCACAGCTTCATGGAGACCTTTGTAAATATCTAGCACGTCAATATCTTTCGACAGCAATGACAGAGCCAATTGGAGGGCCAAATTAATAGAAGTGCACAGAATTAGTTGGAAGACTTGGCAAGAAGAGTTGTCAAACAAGAGGCTGTACAAGGTCAGTGAATCTGAGAGGCAAGAGCCTGGAGTCATCCAGGAGCATGTTTTCACGAGTTTAGCGAGTAGTGTGGAAGAACTACCAAGAAAGGCAGTATCCAAAGGAAATGGAGCAGTGGGGGAGACAGGGAGCTTGTGGATAGGTACCTGGTGATTGAAGAACAAATGAAAACTTATATAATGCATATGATATAGCATGCTCTATATCAGATCTATACATATTTGTCCAGTAATAATAGTAGCTCTGATGTATTGTGATATGTGGTATTTTTTTTGCAATTATTTACAATGAATAATAATGTTTTTTGATATGTTGATATTTTTCTGATTCTTTGGAATAATACCTAATTTTGGACCCTGGCTGATGAAGGGCCCTGTTGATGGAGTGCCCAATCCTCACAAATGAAATTTGAAATCCCCAAAACCATGGGGTTTCCATAGAGAAATGGTCTAGTTTTGGATGATTTGGGTGCCCCTCGTGCCCCCCGGACTTCGGAAAGCTCCATTTGTTGGGGATGTCTTTCCTCCCTTGTTCGGCCCAAGATCTTCATCAAGGCACCACCAGGGCATGGACCGCCAGCCAGCGGAAGGTGAAAATGGGATAGGCCACAGGGGTCCTGTGGCCACATGGTCAGGTGGCCATGTGGCCAACAAAAATTACCCTCTGGTAATGACTATAACAGTTTGCGAACTGGAAAATGGCACATTTAGTTCGTTGATTTACCTAAAGATGGCCATAATCCATAGCTATGTTAGTTTACCAGAGGGTAAGATTTGACTCAAATGACTTGACAAACAAAACGATTCCATCACAAAGAATGGTGTGATAATTTGCAAAATGGAATCTTTGATCCATAACACAATAACGCTCTGAACAGCAAAAACGATACACGGGAAAACCTGACCCAACAAGCCATGCTGGGAAAAGAATATTTCACCACCAACAAGCCATGCGGAAGGGTCACCTGAACATGGAATAACATGGAATCCTCTTGGGCCAAGAATGGCTCTTGAGATGTTCAAGGAACCATGTGACTCTACTAAAACTGTCCAGGACAAAGTGAAAGGAATCATTACCAAGTTGTAGAGTTCTTATCCTTCAACCAACAAAAATGGGGATCTAATTCCATATAACTTATATATATATATATATGTATATCATATATGACAACAAAAACCCACAAACACTTTATCAAACACTTTGAATCAGCTTCCGAGCGTCACAAAGACTTGAGACTGAATCAATGGGGATCATCACCGATACACGGTGACGATGTTTACCGATGTTTACGGATGGTTTTTCAACCCAAAGAAAATCATGGGATGTAAAAACCAATTGAAAAGCCACTAAACATGATGGTTATATAAGTTATATCCGTTTTCAATTGGTGATTTTTGGATGTCGCGGATTTACCATCCATATTTTTGCGTCCTGGCCACAGCGGCTGGAGGCTGGCTTTCGGCGTGACGTGCCACGCGGCCCTGTGTCAAAGATTAGTGATACCAATGAAGCCAGAAAATGTCAGGTGTTTTTGGTACTTAAACAACATGAATAAGACATAATTCTGATAATTTAGGGGTTGACAATTGAAATACTCTGTCTAAAGTAATCAATATATACCCAATATGATATAAATGTATACAAGTAACCCATTCATTTTGGGCAGTTGATAAGCTTGACACATACCCAAGTTGCTTGCAAGTTCTTGCAAGCATAGCAAAGGCCTTAGTGGTTTGAACATCAAATCAAGAATGCTTTGGTCGCTGGGTTTAAGCATGTTTAACCGCCTTGAAAAAAACGAGCCATTGAGGATCATCATTCTAGGTTGGGATGGAAATATACTAAATATACTTTGAGATCCAGGAAACCCAAGGAACCCAAATGTTGCTTTCTGGATCGAATTTCTGGACCAATCCCAAAATTGTACTCAGAAACATATCAAGCTATGTAGGTGATGTGTTTTCTCTGGATTGGCTTAACAACAAACAAGGCAAATGAAACGACTTTAAGCACCACATCAGCGCATAGATGGAAGCAACCTGAAACAATTACTGCCAGGATGCTTTCTTCAAGTCAAAATGTCATTTCTTACACCATCAATTGCCATCCTTCCAATTACGTTGCTCTAAACATGGAGGATGTCCAGGGTGTCCATGCCTGTCGGAAAATAGGCTACGCCTGAATAGGACTGGTTGGCTATCATGTTCTGAGTTCCCAATCAATATGGTTATTTTGGGGTATGCCATGGTATGCCCCATCTTCAGATGCACACAAATATCCATATCGGTGATGACATGTTCCATAACATATCGCTGTGGATATCTCCATAAAAATTGCAATGATGTTTGATTTTATACCCAAATTCTCACATGTTATTACCATTACTGGACCCTTGTTTAACCCCAAACAAATCGAAATGTGACATGTACTTTCTAGTCATCTTAGGTAGTCCCCAAAGATGACAAATCAGTAGCAAATAGCATTTTTCAGTTACATCCACAAAATTCTCATCTTATATCCTCATAGTTTGTTGCTTCAGATCAACCAACCAGCATTTATCAACTGTATAGATAGTAAAAAAAACATACAACCTCTATATATATATATATATCTTTTCAGGTGAATTCCTATTTAAATCCCATAAAACTCTGGTATACTCGTTTTCTTCGCAGCCTGGCGTGGCCTGGCGTGCCACCGCGCCCACGGCTGCAGCAGCGTAGCCCAAGCTGATGCCCAGGAGCACAGATGAGGACCTGACGAGCACTGGATTTCAGTGGGGTCATATGGGATTCACCTGCAGGATGGAAATTGGATGGAAATTGGATCGTTGATCTCATTGGATTGGTTTGTTCGGGAAAATGTTAACCGGAAACCCATGGTTTTTACCATTAAAAATAGATAAATATAGGGTTTTGCTGTAAATTTTCCCTTAAACCAATGCAATGATGATTCACCTCAAAAAAATGATCAGAAGAATGATCAGAATTCTGTCACCAAAAACTCTGTTCTAAACAGCAAAAAAATCCATGGTTTTAACATGTTCGCTGCAAACCCTAGGGTTTGCCCGCGGCGAATCCCGCATATCCTCTGACATGCTCAAATCCCTGCGAAGGGTTTTTTTACTTTCCAAAACAACAAAACCTAAAACCCTAAAAGCCTAAAATCTAAAACCCTAAACCCTAAATTAAAACCCTAAATCCTGAAAACTGAAAGTCAACATCACTGCGTATAGCCAGTGTTTTCATTCATCCTCTGGTGATAAGTATTTCATATTGTTTGGATGTGTTGTTTGAGTGTGGGTGAACCCGGAGTTTGGAGGGAACATGTTTTAACCAGCAAGAATAAAGATGTCATATGCTGGGTGCTGGTAATATTGGGAGGATGGCAAAACGATCCATCATCTATCTTTTGCACTTGGTTATATTGTCAGTGTCTTGTAGATAATTAAGTTTTTGAAAAAAAACATGTGGTTGATTCACCCCCCCAACCTTGCCCAAGTCAGCTTGGGGCTCATCATGCATGTGATTCACCTGGTTCACAACAAAAACAACCATGCTTCTCCCTATTCTTGGATCCAGGTTTCCGTACGAAGATGTGCTGTCAGCCTACAGGCAAGCGACCCGTTGGTTGGTGGGGTTGAAGCTTCACAGTCCTGGATCCTCCGGTAATGGAAAATCCCCTCTAAATGGAGGCTTTAGTGGGAAAATCATCGATGGATGAAGGAATTTCCACTGCCGTGTCTGGTTACCGGAGGGTTACAGTATTCTTAGCTACCCTGCAAAGACATCTTGAGTTTGAGCAGTCTATTTATTTTATTTCCCCATTCATGGGTGTGTGTGTGTGATACCGGGCTATATCGGAAAATTGCATTTTTTTTCACGGGATACATGATGATAATGCTTTGGGATTATGGCTGATTACGGGTAACCCAATTTCAGTCAGACCCTTGGGACTGAAAAATGCCATCAATGGGGGGCCCATCCCGATTTCTGGAGAAAACCACATATGATCGTGTTGGATATTTATCCCATCATATCCCATTTTATCCCGCGAAGATGCATTGCTATATGTTGTCATCCTTGCGTGGCAAGAGAGGCATGTTTCGAATGCCATTGAAGCCTTGACAGGCATTCCGATTTTAACAGCTTCATCTACCACAGGGTTGATGCTTTGTTTTTGGTTTTTAGGACCAGAAAA
>Ga0126342_10015323_pt1 | contig 13448 bp, 14 predicted proteins | sample Cyp1metagenome_FD_92528 | JGI IMG/M metagenome (GOLD analysis project Ga0126342, IMG submission 92528) | Coral microbial communities from Lord Howe Island, Old Settlement Bay, Australia - Cyphastrea 1 metagenome | ecosystem: Host-associated > Invertebrates > Cnidaria > Coral ...
ATACATATCATACATATCATACATGTCATACATGTCATACATATCATACATATCATACATATCATACATATCATACATATCATACATGTCATACATGTCATACATATCATACATATCATACATATCATACATGTCATACATGTCATACATATCATTCATACATATCATACATATCATACATACATTATACATATCATACATACATTATACATATATTATACACATAATATACATACATTATGCATATATTATATTATATATATTGTATGTGTATATATTCATATATATATATATATATATTGATACGGATTAATCTTACTGAACTTACTTTTGTATAACATCTCATAACTGGATTATGACCATGGTAATGAAATGTTATGAAGTACTTACTAGGTGGGATGCACATACCAGTTCAGATGAGCTGTCTTTTTATCCCTTAATCCTGCCTTCTTTAATTGCTCTCGCAGTTCTTTGTTCTCCTGCCGGGTAGTTAGGGTCAAAGTTGGGACCATCAGATGATATGGCTTTAGCACAATCACAATGCAGTGGGATATCCTGAAAGCCTAAACACACTACACCATTAAAGTGAAAACATCAGTTTGGTATAGCACAGAACATGCAGTTCAAATGGATCCACTTAAATGACAACGTATCAAGAACTTCGAGAACTTCTGGCCATGGCAGATTTCCGGCCTCCTTGAGGTTGACCATGTGGCGGATCTTCTGCCTTAAAGCGACCCGTCGCTGAACCCTCTCTCTGCGACCCTCTCAATGAGCGACCCCGATTTCTCCCTGGCATCTTTTTTTCCGGAAAGCTTCACCGGCCACAAACATGTTACCCTCGGGATCCCTCGGGTGATTCTACCTTGAGATGGGAAATCACAATTTCTCTTGGGAAACATATGGAAACATCATCTATTGAAAATCAATAGGCTGAACTGATGTTCCGTGCCAAAGTAGATGACCACATCGGGTACGTTTGGTTTTGCTATGTACACGACCAACACGTGGGCCACGTGGGCACTGACGAAGCGATGCTCAGCTCTCTTCACTTTCATCCTCAGTCGAGCCAGCGGTGGGACTATGGCTTAGCTACTCCCAAGATCTCGCCAGGTAGAAACTCCCGGAATTTCATAACCTAACTAATGGTTAATATATGGTTAATATAATGGTTAATATATGGTTAATATAATCTAACTAGGAATTCAAGATCCCAAAGTTTGCTCATTGGATTGACAGATTCTCTGCCAACATCATCCACCATTGCTGTCCCTGTGGGGATGGCTCTTTGACATGTGGTACCAATGTGCAACACCATTGGCACACAAAAGCTCACATGGCTTGAATTATTTCATTCATTTTCGGTAGTCAAACAACCCTAGATGGTGCGGCGCAAAAATCGGGTATCCCTAAAATTGGATGGTTAATATTTAAAATAACCAGAATCTGTGGTTCCCTGCGCATTTCAATCCTGACATTCCTGACCCATCCCCACTTCTTGCTGCTGAAATTTCCATAGCTGATGCCATTTCACAAAACTAACATAGACCCTGCCATCAGTGGAAGATAATTCTTTCCAACCAAAATATGGCAATGCTCAGGGACTGATAATTTGAGAAATGGTAAATGCCCATCCTACCAACCCCAACTGGGTTTTCCTGAGGATGGGCCATATACCCTTCAAATGGTCCTTTCTGCGGAAGGGAAAATGATCATGAACCATCAGATTCGGGGAATCGTCGATGATTTCCCCCTAAAATGTCCATGGTTTTCTCCAGATTTGGTTGGTTCTCCCCCAGAACCCAAAGTTCCAAAAAAAAAATGGCGTTGCGGTGATCCCAACCTCCCCGTCCTCGCTCTCCTCAGAGCTGTAGTTGGCCAAGCCTTGCAATCCGCCGCCTTCTCCACCCGTCTCAGCCATGCCTGGACAGTTCCCATGAGTTTATGCAGTCTGAGATATGATATCCATGTTACCACCAGATGATTTCTTGATGTACTCATTTTATATATAGTTATACTGAACAATGAGATATAACCACACAAAAGAAATGAATACACCATTTACATGTACTGTAGAATTATATTTATATCAATAATAGGACAATATTAGTGTGTATATATATATATTGTATATATACGATTACAACATATTACAATCATTACAATCATTACATACTCAGAATGTACAATTTTACAATACAACATAATACAGCTATAGCAATCCATTCCTTCTGCAGAAACTTTTTGCCGCCTGGCTCCGGCGGCTCTGGCGGCTGCTCTGGCGGTGCTTCGGGAAACTCCATGTCAGGCTCACCGGGCCTGGTGTCTCACCGACCGCTTCAAAATGTGCGAGGATCATCAGCATGGTGTTTAATCTTGCGAAAATATATATGAAAAGTTGGGAATCTATTATATAACATGATTCAATGATAGAACTGATAGAATCATATGGAAATTTACGTCAGAAGTGATGGAAAATGGTTGGTTGTTGACCCATCCTCGTTGGTGGACGAATTGGCTGCAGTGAGGCCATCCACCGCCCCAAGGCTCCTTCGAACACGCATACCACGAGGCAACGTGGGTCGCGACAACACCTGCGGAACCAGGCTCACTGACCAATCCACAAAAACCAAGAAGCAACAGAGGTTTTAACATGTTAACTAATTCTTAGTCGACCAAACACGGTGATACTCACCACGAGGGATGGGGATATCCAAAAAGTGACCGCTATCCACTTTACTAAGTGCAATGAACTTCCAAGTCCGTCCAAGTCCGTCCAAGTGGCATCAAGTGGGGCGTCAGTTTGTCAATGGGGTCACCCCACCAATGGCTTCCAGATCAAAACATTTGGTGAGCAAATCTGCTGATTGTATCTTCATACTCGCCATTCTTGTGGAACATCTGTGAAAATCATAGGTTTTGTTTTCACCCTTACCCAAAAAACATTGGAAACACATCCCCAACCAAGATCATTTATGGTAGTAATATATATTTCGGTACATCCCCACCTTTTTGGCCAGGGACATGGGAAATCTGTTGATGGGGCCACAGCCACACCTTCTCCGCGTACGGGGAAGCTTGGGCCGCAGCGGCCGAAACGGCGTCGGCGTCAGCCTGCCCCGGTCTTTTTCAACATTGCTATGGACAGAAACAACCATAGTTTCCCTAGAAAATTGGTCTGCTATAAACTAGCTGGATGCCATCTGTATATCATACACCAAAGAATAGTATGGGTAAACATGTGATGGGATGCCTTATGATGCGTAAGATGTGATACTACGTTGAACGAAATGAGTTCAATGATGTGGTGTTCTGCATGTGAAACTATACCACATCACATGATGGAACTCATTTGAGTTGACACAGGTTGACACACTACAATGCCGCACAAACCCATTAATCATTGCAATCGTGATCAGAAAAAGTACCAACGTAACGAGTCCGTTTTATGATCATCATCATCATCATCATCATCATCATGATCGTCGTCGCCGTCGTCTTCTTCTTTCTTCTTCTTCTTTTATGTTTATTATTCTGTTATTGTTCTTCTTCTTCTATTTTTGTGTTTCTTCTGTTTCTTATTGTTCTTCTTTTTCTTCTTTTTCTTTTTTTCTTCTTTTTCTTCTGTTTCTTCTTTTTCTTCTGTTTCTCCTTATTCTTCTTTTATTGTTATTCTTCTCTTTCTTCTTCTTCTTCTTCTTCTTCTCCTCTTCTTCATCTTCATCTTCATCTTCATCTCAAACACAAGGCAGTTCATGGAAGTTGGTGGGGGCCTTTGAATGTTCAAACCTTCCCCATTGTATTGTGCAATTTTGGACACAGCTCGATCAGCTAGACGGCTCCTCCTCTTGCAATCGACGATATTCACTTTGCTCCGCCTGAGGGCATGATCAACTGTGAGAAACTGACAAACAGCTGGCGGAGAATGTCAGAAATGCCTGCTGCCTACAAAATTGTTGAAAATCTTGCAATTTGAAAAAACAAAAACGCACACCCAGGTCTCATTCTGAGTCCCAAGAAAACCCCGTCTCCCATTCAATCTCTCGTGGATTCTTTTGGGAAAAACCGCCTCACCTTCCGTCGCTTCGAGGAGACATCTTCTTCTCTCAGGGCCTGGCTCCATGACCCATTGATATCAGATGACTCTCCCAGAACCGTTCCATGGTCAATATGGTGCCAATATCGCCAGAGGGTAGCAAATCACTGGTGAAATTGCTGACAACTATCAGTTGAAACATGTTGAAACAGGTCAAAAATAGCGAGATATGGCAGTTCAACCCAGTGGCTCACCATTTACTCCGTCACTTTTTGGGATCATCCCAGGCTGGAGTCACCACTTTGACCCCGAGACCCGGACAGCATTGGCTTTCTCCGCTGCAAAGCGAGCGGGGTGCTTCTGTCCCACCTGAAGTTCATAGAGTCATAGAGACCAAGAAACATCTATACACAGGTGGCCAGGTGGCAAAAAAAACTTTGGGCCCCACACATCTATGGCTTTATGCCTATCCTTTATCCAACAATGGATCCTCTTCTGCTGTGAAATCTTGAGGGCCATCCGAAACAAATCCCATGGACACAGAAGGATCAAGCTCGACACCAATCTCGACAGTTTTGAAAGCTACTGCATAGTGATAGTTGAAATTGAAATCCTGTTTGCTGCTGACAGTTGCCCCAATTGGGTTTGATCCCCACTGTTTCTCATTTTCACTCCCGGTATGGTACGCTGATAGCCCCCATCAACCAAGGTCTCAGTTCCTCCACCCACCTTCGATTGGAGCTGCCAAATGAGGCTGCGCTTGTCATGCTGCAATCCACACAGGAGGACAGTCTTACCTCATCAACGGTCCAAAAATTGGACCAAAAATTTTGGACTAACAAAACCTGTCCAAACTACTAGCGTGGCTAGGGTTTTTGACCCGGAACGCACATTTGAACCGAGCGTTTTCGGATCCTGGATGCTTTTTGAGCTATCATCAGTTTCTAGGCCGAGTCACTCTTGCTGCTCACGTTGTCTTCCAGCTTGACCTTCTGTAGAACTAGCAGGCAACAAAAGCCAAAAATGACAGCAGGGGACTGCCCTTCCATACTTTCACGAAAGAAAAAAACGAACCCCAATCTACCCATTGGGCACTGAAACATGCTGAGACTTTTGACTGGGTCTCGGGTCTGATTTTGAGGGTTTAAAGATTTGGACGCGCGTAACTCTGTCAACGTGATCAGATTTCCCGAAATTGCCTGGTCCTCTTTCAGCTCCAGAATACTTGCAACGAATCCCAGCAACTCAGAGTTGGCGCGCCTGAGAAAAGGGACAAATAATTCCAGTCCACGGACATTTCATGTGTTGTTTCAAGTTGAACATCCATTCCTTTCGGAGCCACTGGAGGCGTTTAGCCAACTTTGGCCAACTTTTCAGTCACAGTTCATGCAGCAACTGCTGGGGCCAGGACCCTTTCTTGTTTGGTTCGCCCACACTGATGAAAATCACTTCCGAGTTCACCTCATCTCCAGGGGTTCATAGCTGTCAGCGAGCGAGGGCATCGTCATCATCCACCATCTATGCTCCCAAACCGACAAGCCCATCATAAAGCTCATGTTAATTCAACGTGTCTGGTCTCTGACAGAAGAGCAATATGGACTAAGAATCATCGAATCAAAAACAGCTTTGATACATGCTGATGGGAACACATAGGACAAAAATAAAGACTGCTGGGTCCATAACCATTAAGAAATCATCCGTGATTGTGATATGTTCGCTACATCTGAAATTGTAATGTCTCACCCAGCTTGGAGGTTTCCCAATCATCCCCAAGTTGCTAGTAGTATACAGTGACCCCCTATATCAACCCATCAACAGGGGTAATGAGTTAAACTTAAACCCAATAATAAACTTCATTGACTTCAGAAACCATCCCACGCAAAAACCATTTGCGGGTCATAAGTCATAATAGACATCCTCATCCTCCCGGTCATAGAGCGATACCGCCAGAAACCTCTACAAGTATCTTGTATTGGGGATGGTTTATGGTTCAGGCTCTACCACATGAATCCATATGATATATATATATACAGTATATATTCCCACTAAGTGTTGGTTATACCATGTTATACCCCATATTTCATGGGTAACTTAAGCGTATACTTAACCTATTAATCAACCCATCAACAGGGGCCTATTTTTTTCATGGCCCACATCCCCACATCTCCGTCTCTGCGCCTCGTCAATGCAGTTCTGGCCTCCGCCCGGCCGCAGCACCACCGTAAGCTTGGCCTCACAACGCTCGTCTCTATCCTGGCCCGTTGCGGGGCCCAACGGGTCCCAACGGGCCGGGCACAAAAGGCCCGGTTGTCCGATAGTTGGTTTTTAGGACCTGAAATCATCATCATCCCTTTAAAAGGGGATGAAACATCAAGTAAAGGACCTTTATTGCATGACAACGATTTTAAAAAAATGGGTCCTAAAAGGATCTGAAATCATCCATGCTTGGGGGGATGACAATCAATTTTGATACGTACCCACATGGACTTGGGAACAAACATGAGAAAACTGGAGACTGTCTCGCAACCAAAGTATGATGGAAAACAGTGGAAACAGATGTTGGAGATTTCACCGACCAAGAAAATCTTGGAGACTTGACTTGACTCAATCAATTAAAATAGTCGTAAATGAGTATGAGCACATGTGGGTGTGTCTGAAAATAGTGTACCCCTAAACCCAATGGTTAATGATCATTATCCCTATTAAATGGCTGTTTCATTGGGAATATACCCTATTTTTAGACAAACCCATGTATGTATGTCCCAAGGCTACAAAAAACGCCATGGGCCTTGGGGCCGAGTTGCACAGAAGACCAGCCTCAGCGAGTTCAAACAAAGCCAGGGTCCAAAGCTGTACCAAATATCAATCGGGTATAGAAATGTTGTGTATAGTTTATAGCCTACAGTACATAACTTTCATAACCAACCTGCATAACCAAACATGACCAATGTATATACTATATATACATGCAACTTACAGACTTACATCACCTATAAATGGGGGTATAGAACAACCAACAATATGACATGACTTTTGCCAAGAAATTGTGTATACCCCTAAACTGACTGTCTCAATAGGACAATCAAATGATTCGCCAGTTTATTTGAGGATATTTGAGAGATCTACTATTTTCACTAGCTATATTTCCATAAGTGCGATGAGCGTCCTTCGATTCTTACATCTTTGGGGTGGGCCATTGAACATCATTGAACTATTGAGCTCACCATTCTGGATGGTTCCCTGCAGCTCTCTCGCACTTTCTGCGCCAATGACAAGCAGCCAAACCACTGCCTTACAATGAACCATCGGTGGAGTCACTGTTGGTACATCGACCATTCAAAGGTATCATATAGATTCATATAGTATTTTATTGTTAGTTGAAAGCTAATCATTCGCAGATCCTTTTTATATCTTCTATCACATTTGAATCTGTTCCAGCCATGTGCTTCATGAGCATCCAAGTCCTACGCAGCAAGACCCACCACCACATCAAACTTCGATCTGCCAAGTGACCCAGCATGGCGATCTTGACTGCAGCTCCATCCTACCAGGACAGAGCCAGGTCGCCAGGCATCCGGAAAATTTTGTGATGTTCAGCATTAGCTATCCAAACATGGATCGAACATGATTCAATAAACCACCAACCAAATAATCAGTCAAACATAAAAAGGATCACGGAAAAAATCTCACCGTCACAGACCGAACGGACCGATGTCAACTGTTGGAGCCTTTCTCACATATGAATTCCAATCCATCAGATTCCTCGAAAATCCATGTCCTATGCAACAATCCATCAGATTTCCTATGAAAATAGTTCCCTTTCCCATCATCCCATTGGCACCTGGCAGAATTCTGCCCCTTTGCCGCAGCAAACTCCGACGTCCGGGGCTCGGCTCGAGCCGCATCAGCACCGCCGGCCGGGCGGCACAGCACGGTGAATCGCGGGCCGACCCCTGGGACCTGTGACCATTACTGTGACCCTTGCGCCGCCTACTTGATCTTAAAACAAGCAGGGACACTTTTGAATAAGTTGTTGCCTTTTTCCGTGACGCTGAAAACCAAAAACTGCTACCTCTTTTTTTTGATGTCCTTGTCACCTTAACTCTGCAGATCTTGCAGAATACGCGGGACCCTTGGGACCCTTGGTCATTGTTTGTCTATAGTATCTGTTTTTTGGGGTAGCACTTCACTATCTGTATGTCATCAAAATTCCAGAGCAGCCGTGAGCAGCCCCTGTCAGATAAGCTTCCTGAAGGAAGATCTGAGGCACCCAACTTTGGATTCACATGGCCCATGATCTGCGCCTTTTCCTCACCTCAGGATCTGGCCAATGGGGATTGGTTCTCTCCACTGTTTTTCTGGATCCCAAGACGTTGCCTGAGGCAAGAAGCCAAATAAGTTTGAACATGGTCCGTCCAACCCGGACGTTCGCCCACCGAGGAGAACATCGCTTTTGTATGCTTTTGTTGTGTATTGACATACAGACAATCTGAACACTATTTTGAATGGGGTAGTCCGCCCGCACCGAAGGTGCCGAGGCGTTTTTTGTTGGCACGCACGATCCAGAAGCAATTGCAATAGCTACTAAGCTTTAGCTTGGGGAGGGGGCTATTTTTCTCTAGAATCCTGTGTTTTTCATTGTTTTTCCAGGGACCTAAAATCGGATAAGTTGCCAAACTTGGGCTCAACATGGCCCAACATAGGCCCAACATGGGCCCAAGATGTGCCCAACATGGGCCCAACATGTGCCAAACACGGCCCAACATGGAGCCAACATAGGCCCAACATACTCCCAACATGCGCCCTACAAAGGCACGACTTTGGGTTTATGTTTTGCAACTCCGTAGCTAACACTCTGGTGCGGGCGGTTGTCGTCACGAAGCGACCAGAATAACTTATTTTCATGAAGAATCAAAATCCTCCACCTCCTCTGAACAATATGTTGAATGGGGCAATAATATCAACTTATCTTCAGTAGAAATCAAAACCAGTAACCCCTTCTGAACAATATGTTGAATGGCGTGATAACATCAATTTATGTTCATGAGGAATCAAAATCCGCCACCCCCTCTGAACAATATGTTAATGGGGAAATAACATCAACTTGTCTTCATAAGGGATGGATATCCATTTCAGACAAAATCTACCTATTGCACGGTTTTTACACATCTTCAACATCCGAGATGGACATGTACAAAGAGCAACCAATACTATGTATGTATATATATATCATATATCATTACATCTACATATCTAGCTATCAAATTATATAATATATGTTTATAGTATATAGACACATTCACGTATGCTTCATTACTTCAACAATGATCTACATATACATGTCGAAAGTCCACCGACACAGCTTTTCAAAAATACGCAACCCTTCCACGATTCCGTGGCGGGCAAACGTCAGGGTTGCAGCGAACATATTTATTGAAACTTATTGAAGAAGTCCCTTGAACGGAAAAATTGAGAAAATATCTTCAGCAGCAAACTCCTGTGCAAAGGCCACAGTTCCTCTCCAAGACTTGTTAATCAGACCAATGTGGGCAGGTGTGACATCATCATTGCTGTCCTTGTCAGGCATTGCTATTGCTTTAGTAGATGCAACGATCTCCTCAACCTCCTTCACAATCCAGATACTCTAACTCCTGCTGCCTCAAAGTCTTCCAATGCCCCCGTGGCAGCTTCTAGGCGTTTTGCTGGCTTGTGGTGCAGAATGTCCACTATGGCATCCACACTCCTCAGGTGCTGGAAGCGTTGTTGCAGCAGAGCCGCCACATAGGTCTCAGCGAAAACATCGTTTGGCTCGATTCCGAATATTCCGAGAGTTTTCATTTTGCCCTTGGCCCAGATGTCCTACAGAGGCGCGATCTTGTAGGCTCCGATCAAGGCTGTGAAAGCGATAATGTTTGGTTTGGCATCAACTTGTTCGAACAAGTCCCAAAAGTACTTGGCAGCCCCTGGTTGGCTCCCCAACCCCAACAAGATCTGATTGCGGACCTGATCACAAACACATGTATCTCAAGCTGGCTGGTATTCAAGGGATCCAACATTGCAGCTGCGGTTTTGACATCCATCGCCTTAGAATAAAGGTACCCAACCCCTCGACTAGGTTTGGCTTACTATATGTCGGGACATGTCGGGACCCAGCCTCTGCAAAACACCATCAAAAGTACTCAAGAAACCCATTCCCGAATCATGGCACCCGACGCGATTTTATTTTGGATTTGGGCTCCAAATGGCAGTCAAAATAAAATAGAAAACATATTCGGGAAGGTCACCTAGAGGACCCTGAACCCCCTTAATTTTATTTTGGAGCACCGGTGGAGGATCTATATCTAGCTCTACGTGTAACCAACTCAAACCTGAGCCGGAAGACCATGTTTTGGAGAAGGAGTGGACGGTCACTCGCAGATTACGCACAATTTTACGCAAAATTCACCTGAATTGAAATTCACCTTGGAGTATCTAGAATGATCTTCCAAGGCTGACAACGCACTCCCAGGATGATCAACCATGACTGATTTTCACAAACATCATCTCCATATATCTCCATCACCTTGCTGTGAACATCCAGACTTCTGGTCTACAATCTACAATGATCAAGTTGCATGAGCCTGTCATCCAAGCCTTTTAAAGGTGTCCCTCGTGTCAGAATCTGCCTCCCGCCAGCAGGCCACCATGGGCATGCGGCATGGTTGATTTCTTTACGAGTTACGACAGTTACGAGTTATGAAGTCGTTTCAAAGAGAGAGAGATCATGCCCGAGGCGCCCCAACAACGATCCTCTGACGCTATTTTCATCTATTTTCTGTACAGTCATCCAATGTCATCCAGTGGTTGGCTGTTGATCTGGGATCCTTGGTAGATAGTCCATGTCCATAGAAAGCTCCCATGATTCTCAACCAGCCCAAAACAGTGGAGCTGGGACGGATGTTTCCCGGCAAAATGTCCAACCCTTTGCTGCCCAGGCACTGGCTCGATCAAGACTCATCTCGGACATCGCTAAGGTTTCCTTGAAAAAGGACGTGTCTGACAATCGACAACGCCGCTGGTCACTGAATGACTGAGCAGTTGCACTTGGCACACTTCGAGTCCAAAACAGTCAATGACTGCATATAGATTCTTGTTGTGGGTTGGGTTATGGTTGGGTTATTCGCAAACCCAGACCCTTGATTCAGACCGACCCGGAGCCGGCTCCTGCAAGCTCTGATTCTCAGCTCGCATCACTTCCCATTCCTTGGCCCACACCGATCTCTATGTCGGTCAGCCAGACGTGTGTGGCTCGATGATCTGTTCACAAAAAGACAGCCGTGAAGTGTCCTGAAACTGTCTGTGTATTTTCAATTATTTTCATGTATTTCTAGGCATAGGCATAGCAAGCTAGCACGCTAAAGTTAAACTCTGAGAACATGCTCATGATCTCGGAATGGCGCGGAAAGGACTCCGGCGCTGGGCATTCAGCGCTGGGCATTCAGCACTCAAGAGATGAACATCCATTTTCCACTACTGAAGGAAACATGTTTAATCAGGTCAGTTCTTGGTGTTCCCCCATTTGGCCATGAATCAAAACCCCAGTAGCCTGGTTTTCGCATCAAAGATAACAGGTACAGCTGGAACTTCATCCTGCATTCACATGGTACCATAGGGTTTCGTCCATCCAAATCTCACCAACTTGCTCAACCCATCTCAACCCCCATTCCCTGCTGTGACCCCTGACACTCTTGAACTGCTGGAAGGTGGTGAGGAGCTGCAGATTTTGATCGTGTAATTCCTGCAAGGCCCGATCGCTGGTCCCCCGATCCATGAAGCTACGAAGTCCCTTGTTAGTGCATACCCCAACTGCCGATATCCCGTAAATATCCATGAATGACATTAAAGAACGAGGTTAATGACGATAACAGTTCATTACCATAATATGTGTTTATCCGTTCACTTGCTCGGATGCATCCAAAGAAGTCAAGGAATTCAACAGGCTGCATCTGATGGGGTAATGCGTAGTCGCGTCACACCTCATTTTGCTGGCTGTTTTGAGATGTGGGTACCACCTAAGCATGGGCTGGGTACATACGGGATGGAGTATCATCTCATGCGGTGAGGAAAGCACTTGTGGACTTGGGCCAATCTTACAATGCATTGTTTTTGTTGATTGTTTTTTGCTTAGCTGGGTCTGAAAAACCTCAGCCTCACCAAAGACTTACTCCGGCCAGGCGCATCAGCCCTACAAAATATCTAAAAATCACCAGCCATCCATGTCCATGGTGGCAGGACCGCACCTTCACCTCCCTCTCCAAGCGACAAACATCCTGTGGCCCAGGGAAGGCAGCGGCAGGGTGCCGACTGCTGGATGGATGGGTTGAAAGCAAGTTCTTGTGTAAAAGTCTGATTTTCAATGATTTTCAATGTCTAGTTTGTTCTTATATCGTGTTTTCTCTTGGCTGGATTGGCCCAATTGTTGGAATCTAATCGACGAGCCCAGCGGCTAACTTGGTTTTGAAATCCTGCCAGTTGTGAGAACTCGGACGTTGCGTTGTTGTCTTCAGCAACCAGTTCTGCCTCTTGTTGTACGTTCCAAAAACACTGAAATAAATAAAATACTGGACCTCGAAACCAGGGCTTTACGTAGCAAGATATGCTGTACCATCAAAACTGCAGAATCCAAGGAGTCCAAACAAGTGTCAGACTCTGCTATCCTTGTGGTTCAATGTCCACCCCACAGGCAATGGCTACGGGTCAAAAATTAAAGCCCGGCTGACCACAAATGTTGGTGAATTTCAACAGCAATCCATTTGGTACCCAATCATTTCGGCCTATCCCGAAGAAATCACTTGGATTGATGAATGAAGTTGGTTAAAAAATAATAGAAAAGAGTTCTTGCTTTTGTCCCAATCTTTCCTAGCTTCACAGGGTCAACATCACTCAGTTCCTGAAACCATCAATTTCCCAATGGATTTTATTTCAAGACATCCCGCTTGTTAATTACTGTCATAATTACCATGAATCTAGGTAAATCAATGTATCCAATCTAAGGCCATATTGAGATGATTCCTCATCATCTATAGTGGGTCGACTAATCAGGTCACTATATTTTTGTATCCAAATTCCTTGGATATAATATATATTCCTTGATGCTAGTGGATAAGAAATGCATAGTGGATATATTTTTTCCAGCCAAGAATATATTTTTCCCCACCTGCCAGGTGAGGGTTGTTAGATTTTATGTCAGTTGCCTCCTCCTCCTCCTCCTTCTCCTCCTTCTCCTCCTCCTTCTCCTCCTCCTCCTCCACCTCCTCCTGCCTCGTCCTCCTCTCCTCCTCCTCCTCGTCCTCCTCGTCGTCCTCGTCGTCCTTGCTCAACTGCGACCCGCGATCCACAGTGTTCTCTGCCGGACCTCAACCACGACCATCCA
>Ga0126342_10015324_pt1 | contig 13447 bp, 15 predicted proteins | sample Cyp1metagenome_FD_92528 | JGI IMG/M metagenome (GOLD analysis project Ga0126342, IMG submission 92528) | Coral microbial communities from Lord Howe Island, Old Settlement Bay, Australia - Cyphastrea 1 metagenome | ecosystem: Host-associated > Invertebrates > Cnidaria > Coral ...
AGTATTTTTTCAACATCATGTTGAAAAAAAAACAGTAAGCAAATGTCAACATACTGCCCCAAATACTGTCTCTAGACGAGACACTCATACTGTCGGAACCAGTCCGACAAATCCAAGAGTTCACTAAATTAACCTGTAAGTAGAGGGTTTGCAGCCGGACATGGCCGTATTTGGAAAAAAACACGTAACGGACAAAAAAAATGTCCAAACCCGTACGGACAGAAACTTTTGTCTTTATGGTTTTCCAGGTGTATATATATATATATCATATATCGTGTTTTCGTCGACATAGACATACATAGACTAAAGCTCTTTACCCCTGATCGCCACACCATGCACCTTTGGAAAAGATATGAAAAGATCATGATTTTTATCAAAACCCGAATTCATAAGTGCCTGGTTATTCCTGGTTCATTAGTGCCTGGGCAGCCTGGGCACCTGCTGCCAATGGAAAAGCCACTGCCTTTGGATCCGCCACATGGCCCAGGTTCCAGTGCCGCCAGGCAGCAGCGATGCCTCTGCGAACGAGAGCAGTGTCGAAGAAAAGCGTCAATTCAAAAGAAGAGCATCATGTGATTTAATTTGTATTCAAGTGATAAACACATGTCACATGTATCATATTACATATTATATAGGACTATATAATATAATTAGGTTTCAAATGGGGTTAAATGGGATACTCATTAGTGATATCAGCAAAGTTGGTAATTAATGAGATCTGTCGTTCGTTCTATAAAATTGTTCGATATCTACTCGAGGAACCAGAAAGCTGACACTGTCCATCTACGTCAAGAGCCTCCTGTAGACTCTACTGGCTGAGAACCCAACAAGGAATCACCGTTGCCAACGCGCAGGTCCTGATTGTTACCAGCAGAAGGGTGTATATTGGTCTTTGTCAATCAGTGAAAATTGTTATCATGTTCGCTTTACTTGCATAGAAGTGTTTAACGTTTCTGCACACTTTCTAGCCTCCTCACACTTTACATCACTTTACAATGTCTTTCTTTCGTTGAAATCCAGTTGCAAAGGAGCATCAGTATGTCAGCTAGCAAATGATTGTAATGTCTAGTGGTGTCAGCTTGCCGAATCAAAGCTTTCGCTTCAGCAATGGAGATGTGGCCGACATCCAACAAATCAAAACTTTCAACACGGGAAGCAGGACTCCATCAAGCCGATGGTGCAGGTTTAACAACAATCAAAATCAACAACAATCAACAACAATCAACACCATTACCTTGCGAGGACTTCCAATGTTCCGAAAAAATGTGAAAGCGGGGACATATGTTTCTCTATGCCATTGGCTGTATGTTTCTGCATCGTTGCACAAGATTGCCTGTTGAGAGGGTGGGGTGTTGCATGCAATGATTGGAATCAGGACATTGACAGTTTGGAGTGAAATCACTAGGGAAACACCACGTCCAACACAAGTTTACGCCATTTTACATCACTTCATGCCCTAGTGGATCTACAGTAGTGAGATTTGAAACGATCCCACCTGTCCATACCACAACTCACTCCCTCAATGCGTTTTGTCCCTTCAAGCGCTTGCATCCGAAATCGCTGTAAGTCTGTGGTCTCGCAGGAAGTGCACAGGGAAGCCTCCACTTACATACGGATGCAAACCCAAGAAAATTCTAGACTATACGAAACTGTAAATCTGTGAAAAATCCCTGGGTTGCGTGCAGGATGATTTGGTTGATTATATAGAAATGATTAGAACATATACGAACCATATTCATTCACAGACAATCATACATATGTTGAGTTTCAATAACTCATGGTCTTCTTGAGACAGTACTGGAAGGTTCACGTCGCGTCCTCTGGGGCCCCCTTTTGCTTTTGTTTCATGTCTTTTGATTTTGGTCCTCCAGAAAGTGAGGTCATCTTCATGTCATCATAGGTCGTCAAAAATATCTGGAGATGTCTCGAGCATGTCTTTTTGACATGACTGTGACTGTGTGTTTTCCAAGCGAAAGTGTCAGCATCCACCATGCTTGGATAAGGACCTGTTAACTTCGGCGACCAACCTGTGTAGCTGGCCCAACTTAGAGTGAACACCTCAAGCCCCTACAACTTTTGATAGATGATTCTCATGATCAAAAAGATATAAAACATGTACATTTGGCCAAATTGAACTGCTCAAATTCTGATGCCGCTGATGCCACGTGATTTTATAAGCTTTGTAGGGATCGATCTTGGCTTTCTGTTCATAGGAATTGCTTTGGAAGGCGTGATGTTGGGGTTGCTCTAACAAACATGATCCAACTTGATTCGATTGATGTAGAAATGCTGGGACGCAGCTCATTCCCAAACACAGTTTGTCAGCTGGTAGGGGCAAGAGACGGAGGCTGAAAAGACCCCAAGTTGAGAAATAATGACGACTACTCTATGCATGATGTGGGTGCGCTTTTGCTCGTCGCTTCTCCTGGAGCAGAGAAGCAAATCCAAGATTTATTCGACGTGCACGAACAGCAATGGCCGTCACACCCAATCAATCAAAAAGTTCAAGATGTGCCGTACAGCCGCAAGGTTACGCGACTGCAATGACAGGAGGCAGAGCTTCCACAAATAGTCGCAAATTGCACAATAAATGTTGCTTTCCAGAACGAACTATGTAGATGATCAAGACATGTCAACGCAATACATGTCAAGACAACTTTGAGGCCAATTCTCACCTGCTTTACTGAATGATTGGTCCGCTTTGCTCGTCTGAAGAATTGTGGCATAAATTGGCATCACCTGCTGATATGATTTGTACGTTTGTGTGTGTGAGCATCAAAAATGCTGGAAGCCACGGAGGATCTCAAGCACAAAATTGATTCTAACGGTTCACCTCCATCGTGCAACAACATCTACATTTCAAGGGTATAGAATATGGATTTGCTTATATGTGATGCTGTGTGTCTATCAATCCCATTTGAAATGTATTGAAATGTTATATGATTTGTAACATTATGTAAGCATATGTAAGCTAGTTGTTGACGGTACAACTGTGAGCTGGAAATGACTTTTGAGACTATGGAATTGCCGCATAATGCCGACCATGTCTGACTATGTTACTACGTGGACAATCTCAAGGTGCAAGTCGCACCATGCCAACCTGCCGTAGCACGGACAACTTCCGACAAGCTGCATATCGCTGTCGTGCGCATGCCAGGAAGCTATAGAAAGGTGAGGTAAGGTTACCTCGAAAAACTTACACCGAATTACAAGGCAGTTTCCCAAGAATACAGGGAAATGCCCACATCCATTCAATCTTTCCCAGTCAAACTCCGGCGGCAACACCCTTCAATGGTCGTCGTTAAAACACAGAAATTTTAGGATGGAATCAAAGTGGATAGCCATAGTGAGCACGCCACAAATGTGCTTGCTTCTAATGATAAATTCATCAGGAACCTCTGGTAAACATTGGTAAACTAGTGGGTGTCCAAATGACTGATGCAGGAGTATGTCCAGTAGTTCAGTAGTGACTTGAACTATGCGCTTGGTTCACCCATGTTCACCCATGTTCAACCACCCCTTTGGAGCCTTGACTTCTTTCTGCTTTGCTATCAACCGACAGCATCAGCGAAACCTGAAGGATGGTGTAGCCGGCGGCCCGAGACGCAACGCTTTCCGCAAGCGATCTCAGCTCATAGAATCATAGAATGAAGGCCTTTCGCTGGATCCCCGTGGAGATATGTGGAGACATGACCCCCACTCGGAAGGAAATCTGACTGCGGTCCGACAACGGCCTACCGCTAATACATGTTGCTTGCTTGCCACCCCCGACACTCAAAGATACTCAAAGGTCATTCAAGAATTTGGTACGTAGTTGAGTATCATGAGTGAAGTAGCCTCCTACAGATTCAGGAACCCCATTTGCCCATGTCTTCTTGGTTTCGAGTTTTGGAAGATGTCTATCTTGGATAAAGAGTAATGAGAATTTGACGTATCAGCATGTGAGCGACCGTTCTCCAAAGACAATGTACATCTGCGTCTTAATTGGGGCCTGAAAGAAGGCAAAATTGTGTGATGCCAGTATATGCAGGAAAGTGTCCTCAATGCGACAGTAGCTCGCGATTAAACTGGAGAAACAGGAAAGCTCTGGCCAGAGAATTCAGAGGTGCATGGGAGGCACTACGTTTCTGATGGCTTGATACTCAATGAATCGAGTATGGCTTGAACCGTCTTTGCACAGAATGGACACATCAGTCTCGCTACTTTTGGTGGATCAACTTCTCCAACTTTATTTTGATATTTCATCCTTCCGATTGCTCGGCAAGCCAAGCACTTTGCCATGAAGGGCAGAAGATCTATAGGAGAACTTGTCCGGCCGAGTGTGTGATTGACAGCTGTGCAACCCTGTGCAACTCAGACTTGCTATTCTTCAGGTTGCAACTGACTGCAAATAACTGCACGGCAAGACAAAATGCGGATACACCTCAACACATTGTTCCTTTTTGAATCATGGCGTTGACTGGCAAATAGATCTTGATTCTTCTTATGATTCCAAATCTTGGCATTTGATCCAGACTCTACCTGTCTCCAATATCAGCAAAGAGGGTTGTGCGGCGTCCTTTTTGGGTGTACCGGACTTCATGAGCAATTGATTGAGTCTGATGATATGGATCCCTGTGATATACAGTATGATTAGCATTTGAATGTGTCGATGTTGTGAACAGCGTGAATTAGGAAAAATGGAAAGGTAACTACCTATATCAGCTAAATCCTCTGATAGAATTGAGACGAGAAGCCGTTACTCCGAAAAGCTAAAGGATTGACAAGATGTCAAAAGTACAAGCCTGTTGGAGATGTACTTTGGAACGGTAGAACCTCCAAGAACTCTGTATATACATCACGCTGTCTAATTGGTAGTTCAGAGTGTGTGAGCCGAACAAGTTCAGCGGTCTTCCTGCACATCCATCATACGTTGAAACTTCGTACCAAAAACGCCAGGAGGGACAGCGATGGACAACGAGGACTGGCACATGAACCTTTCCCACCAGGAGGAATCTTGTTTCACTTCCAGTGAGTGGTAAATGGCGCCCGTTGAAATCAAGTCGACATGCTGATGGTTCACCGGCCAAATGTGTTTGCAACCGCAGTGAACCGCCAGTTGTCGTCAGCTCGTCGCAGAGGTGTTGAGCTCGTGCAACGAATTCGCGTGCGAACTCCGGGTGCCACTGGGGCCATTTGGACCGGCCATTCGGTAGTCATGATCCACGGTGGTCATGGTACCGCCAGCAGCAAATTGGCGAATGCAATCTTGCGCCCGGCAACGCCGGCGACAGGCCAAGTCGTAAAAGCTATTCTTAGCAAATCACTGGAAGTTCTTGTTCTTACTATGTTCTTCTGTTGCAAATGTTAAAAAATGTTCAAAGATGTTGCAATTATGGGGAAATTGTTGGGCAAAACTGGATCCACCGCTGAGAAAAATCCAGGCTAGTTCTTGACCGGAGATTGTAGGAGTGAAACTCATTTTCCTTCGTGAAAATACTCCTCTTGCAGTCGACATGAGAAGGAAAGTCGCTATCTAGCAAGGTCATTGACTGCACAATCAACACAGAACAAAGGAATGCGTTCAACGATGTTGAACATGCGACTCGGCACCTGCTGCAAAATGTTCAAAGACCAGTCTTCGTGTTCCCACAAAAGAACAAAATCATACATCTTCATCCGCACTGTTTGCTCATTAACAAGAGTGGCCGACAATGCGTGTTCTTTCATCCTTGGTGTACAGCCCACATGCTAGGGAAAACCAAATTAGATGGGGTCAGGCACCTGAAGTTTGCGAAAAAAACACCAACAATGTAACAATAAAACCATATGAAACCAATACATATGGTTCCGAAATGTTTCTATATAAAAGGGATTATATAAATGGGTCTAACCTCAAATCAGGCCATTGTGCAGTTCTCTAGCAAAGTCCACCTGCACACGGATCGTTAAACCTCTTAACATCTCTTATGTAAAACATATAGACAAAATTAAACAAATATAGATAAATGGTACGTGGAAGATCATGGAAGCCTCGTGAACTCGGACGCGATGACTGATCTTGAGCGTGCGCAAAAAAAAGACTCGCCTAAAAAAAATCTACACTTTGATCCTCCAGGATGCGTCCTCAAGGAACTCTGGGATCTATCTCGATGCATTCAATCAAATGTAAAGCCAAGAGCACATTCAGATATTTCAGATATATTCAGATATTTACCTATGACAACTTGGCCAAATCGTTTGGTATGTGTGGGTTCGGGTAAACTCCAGTTCCACATGGCCGTTACCCTGCATGATTTTGTGCACTAGCCACGATTCCAAAATGGGGTGACATGGTGACATGACAGAGCGACAAGATCCCGCAAGCCAAAAAAAGTGCCTTTGTAGCAGGTCGACAGGGAAGCTGAAATTATTTCATCATATTATTCCACAAGCTAGTTCACCTATCACAAAGAAAACCTTGGAGGGTGTTGGGCAGTTCAAATAAGCCAAGAGCCAGATGGAGGAGCTAATTTCAACCAGTACCAGGAATAAGCTCCGATTTCAGTGGATCTACCACACTAAACGAGTCCTGGAAATCTAGTGGCAAAGCCATTGGTCACTAGTCCAAGCAACCCTACCTCAGTAATTAACGTGCAGATTCTCCTCTCCCTGCATTGTGATGAGCAAAGCTCTGCAAGCCAAGGTTGAGCTCCTTTACCCATGTTCATCACACATGCTTCATATGCCGAATGGCAGCAATGGCTCTTGGATGCTGTCGGATTCTCCCAGAGATTCCGAAGAAGTGTAGGTCAAGGAATTCGAGCACTTGTGGCGTGTCATTGGCGTGTCATGGCGTGTCCAAACACACTTTCACACTGCCCAAGCCAGAAGACTTGGAGCGCCTCCATGCGCCCTACATGCAGCCCGCAACTTTCCGGGTCCAGCTGTTACTGATATTACTCCTTGGCGAGAAGCGCGGAAACTGTTGGAGCCTTTAAGGGTTTTTAAGGTAATTGTGGGTTCGGGGTCAATGTTGACTTGGGTCAAACATGGTCAAACCAAGTTGTGTCATGGGTCCTTAGTGTCTGGCCCAGCCACTATCTTTACATGACTTTACTGCGTGAGTTTATGCTGTGGAGCGTTGTTCAAAGGAATTTATGCCCCGTGAAAAGTGGTTGGGACCAGGATCACGGGTGAGTGTGTTGAATAGCCCACACCATGAACGCTCAAATTCTCACTTTGGCCCAAAAAAACAACAGTCCCAGCCTTAGACCAGACAGGTGTTACAATATGTCACAGTAATGTCTAAAGGCCCTTCTGTGCAAACATCAGGATGTCTGTCAAACAAAGATAGACAAAGATTTAAATCGTCGCCACCATTTTGATCTAAGTCGCAGAAACACCTGAATTCTCACGCCAGTCCATGCACCTCAGTCCTCACGGGAAAGCGCGGGAAAGTGGGATGATGATTACAGTTCATTACATTTCTATTCTACAGTCGACCGGGAAAGTTGATATCTGAAGGCAATTTCATTTCAAGCGATGAACAAGGATGCAATTCTCTACCACTGAATAATATCAAGTGCAACATAGTGCAACCATTGAGTCAACCTAGGACAGTAAATCTGTTTGTTGCTACCTACCCAAATGTGCCCAGCTCAAGACAAATCTTCCGTCCTCCGCATTTTGAAGTGCCTTGGTTACCACGAGATCCCCAATCAAAGCCAAACTATTGTCAGACAGGATTACGGCCAGTGGGGGAACACACTAATCACCTGTAACAGGCCAATGAATTTGGGGACATCTCGGGACCCTATTTTGGGTCACTGCAGTCCAGCGACAAAGCGCAAAGTTTCTTCCGCCTGGCGGAAAGATGCGGAAATGAGGGCTGTGGCAAGATGGCAGCCTTTGCAGCGAATCAGCGCTAAGTAACAGATTGAATCAGCACACTAAGTGTGATGTACTGGGAGCTCCCGGCATAGACTAATGGAGTTCTAATGGAGTTCTTGTCCATGTGCTAGTCAACCAACATATTATTCTCAACCAGAAAGAGAAATGGAAAGAGGTGAAATCACCAGCACCATTGATTTAAAACCATGGGGCCAACATGGGCCAGCCACACAACACTTCCATACACTTCCAGCATATTCCAGTCAGCATCCTCCAATTTCATCCAATTTCTTGTCCCAGCATGTCCCCAGCCACTTCATCACTCCAGGTCCCAACTGCCTCTGTGACACGGCGGTGAAAGTCTTCTCCAAGTCGATGGGATGAAAGGCTCAACAGGGCACCAAAAGACATCCTTCCGCGTCCCGCAAAGTGAATCCAAAACCAGTAGTTGTGCAAGATTGAAGGAGAGTTACTGTAGTTGTCAATCCTGAATACTCGCAACAGCAGCAACTTTGAACCAGGATTCAAATCAGAACAGTGCCACCAAAGATTTCCCCTTCAGTGCTACTTAATACGCACCGCAGCAAACCGGGTCTCTTCCAAGGCTCAATCCAACTGCGAATAAACCCTCTTTCTGACCAACTTTCCAATTCGACCACTGGTGGCAAAAATGCTCTACACAACGGCTGTAGTAGGTCATGTCCTGCCCATGACTTTGTCCAGTTTCTTGATGCGCTGGTTCTCAGCCACACCATGTACAGCTTCCTAGCAAAGCAGTGGCAATGGCCACGATGGCCAACTGGCTGAGACCCGCAATTTGGTTTGGGTCATTGGTTGCTTCAACCATATTCATGGCGCGTCAATTGCAAACACTCCAATCCTGTGGGAAGTATGCACCTCAGATCTATCAGATTCAATTTTCCCCAGGTTTGCTGCACCGGAATGAAATCCCTACCATTGACACAGAACTGGCTGCGAGACACCAAGTCTAGAAGCCCAGCAATTTCAGTGTATTCAGCCTTGAATCATCTTGAATCATCCCTACAAGTACTGGCCGAAAGAAAACATATTCTTTTGAATTCTTTTGATATCTTAATGGCAGGAAACCATGCCCAGAGCTTTGATGATATGAGCTAAACTGCAATACCTGGTGTAGGCCAACCGGTTCAGAACATCAACGGTTTTCCAGCCCTACAGTACCTGCTCGTAGATCGCCAAAATTGGTCGTGCAGCTTCCAATATTTCCTTCCTGAGGCTGTTGATTGTCAGTGATGGTCCACAAAGATGCATGGAGAGAAGCAAATGCATTGTTCTTAAAACCAGTGAAAGTGTAGCCAGTGTAGCAGTGTAGCAACACCACACATGGTTCCGTACTGTGATCAGTTGCCCAGCCTCTCCCAATCCTAGAAGTTGGTTGTTTGGCAGATCCCAATCCTAGTGGTCCCAGTAGTTCTCTAAACTGGGTCAATTTTACCAAGGCTCTGCTGTGCCCGACGGTAGAGGAAAGTGAGGGCCGTACCCAACAGTTGGGCCTGGCCAAGCCACAGTGCTGGAAAGATGCAGACAGAGCTTTAGCAAATTTGAGGCCAGGTACGAAAGCTAGCAGGGCTGGGGTAGGGTGGTAATCGAAAGGGGGATTAGCAAGGTGAAGTCGGAATGCGGCAACGGTCTCACGCGGTTTTTTGGAGTTGCTGCAAGTCACAAACAGTGCCAATCTTTTGATGTTGATGAGGTTGCTGACCAGAACGATGAAGGAAATTGAGGATGCCGAAAGTGATGGTAACAGGAATGAGTTGATGACGACAATGATGAGGACGAAGAGGATGATGAGGATGATGAGGATGATGAGGATGCTGAGGATGATGGGGATGATGAGTATGATGAGGATGCTGAGGACGAGAATGAAGATAAAAAGAAACGCCCCCCCAAATGGAAGCCAGAATCAGAATAAAAGATGTTCGAGGCAATGCAACATATGTATGATGATGATAAGGGTGACGATGAGGATGATGATGTTGTTGATGATGATGATGATGACGTGGATAGTGCGAATGATGGGGGTTATGATGATGATGGTGATGATGATGATGATGATGATGACGATGACGATGGCGATGACGATGGCGATGACGATGATGATGATGATGATGACGATGACGATGGCGATGGCGATGACGATGACGATGACGATGACGATGACGACAATGACAATGACAATGACGACGATGACGATGACGATGACGATAACGATGACGATGATGATGATGATGATGATGACGATGATGATGACGATGATGATGATGACGATGATGATGATGATGATGATGACGATGACGATGATGATGACGATGACGATGACGATGACGATGACGATGATGATTATTATTATGACGATGACGATGACGATGACGAAGATGATGATGATGACGATGATGATGATGATGATGATGATGATGACGATGGCGATGGCGATGGCGATGACGATGACGATGACGATGACGATGACGATGACGATGAGGATGAGGATGATGATGATGATGATGATGCTGATGGTGATGGTGATGATGATGATGATGATGGTGGTGGTGGTGATGGTGATGATGATGATGATGATGATGATGGTGGTGGTGGTGGTGGTGGTGGTGATGGTGATGGTGATGATGATGATGATGATGATGATGATCGATCTCCGCATGGAAGCGACTGCTTCGCATGAAAAATATGTTTCGATACGGTTTTCTAATTGTCCTTCATCGCGCAAATGACAATGACGCTGGTGCCATCATTGACCGGAAGCGGCTTGACAGCAACGTAGCGATACACGACCGCAGTGACGCAATATAACTATTATTCTCAGTACACATGACGGTCACATACAGTACATACTATTGAAAGAACACCCTTCTCTGGGAATCATTCGCGTCGCCACTCCCCCAAAACTCTAGCACCAGATCAAGAAATAACGAAATTCCTACAACATGCCATCATTATCCAACCCTTGCTGATGCTGCGTCTTGCCGCCATGATTTCCCGACCATCCAAACCAGGACTCGAGGCTTCGCAGCCCTAGCCTTTGACAAGCCATCAAGCAAACCGCGCTGCTTCTTGTCCAACTTGGCCTCACATGATGACGACAGTCTTTGAAAGCGCGGGAGTCTTTGAAAGTGCTGTTGCATGCTGTTTCTGTCTTTCATTCGAAATTGGGCACGCAGGAAACCACTTCCAGAAAGTACCCACTGAATTTTAGCTTTTGTTGTCGGATGTTGCCGGCAAAAAAAAACAGAGGCCTTTCATGGATTGCTTCAACCAAAATTTGAGTGGCTACAGAGCCTAGAACAGGTAGGAAAATAATGTTAAAAATATTGTAAATCATGTAAAATCTAAAGCTTTGTGTGCGGTCCCTTCAGAGTGCGCGAGCAACTGAGGACAGTGCCTCGTGTGCTGGGTGTGGCAGATGGCAATAGTTGCCTCAGCACCACACACCGATGAAAGCTTTGCAATGCATGGCTGTGAATATGCCCAAACAGAGGTTGAAGCTACAAGGAAGTCTGATGACGCCTGGAGTCTGCAGTGTCAAAAACTTTGAGGTAAGGAATCCAGAGAGCCACAGAAACTGGCATGCAAAAGAAGAATGAATGTGACTGGCGTCTGAACCCCTACAGTACCAAGCCTTACCAAGATTGGACGTGACTAGTCGTTTGGCTGCAATACATTGCACTTGAAAAAACATCGAAAAACTATTGATCTTTCTGGTATCCAAAATCAAGACAGCTAGCGATTTGCGACAGGGAGATGTTTTCGGCCCATGTCGGCCTTCCAGGACTGTGCTGGCCCTCATCACTGAATGGTCCTAAACGATCCTGATTTAAACATGATTAAACATGTTGTGTTTACATGTTTTCAGCAGATGCAGAATGATCTGGAACATTTGCTGTTCACAACAAGCAGTGACATCGCAACCTGCAAATAGGGAGTTTGATGCATTTTGTTTGTCAAGGCTTGGATTTCCCACAGTAGCACACTTCCGCCGGGCGCTTTCACTAAGGCAGCCACAATCCAAGCCACTCTGGCAAAAGCCCCTAGACCCCGAGCGCCGTTGCACTGACTCATGAATAGTCTGCCAGGCTGCCAAGTATGATAAATATACATCTATCTATCTATCTATCTATCTATCTATCTACCTATCTACCTATCTATCTATCTATCTATCTATCTTTCTTATCTATCTTATCTATCTTATCTATCTTATGTATCGTATGTATCTTATCTATCTTATCTATCTATCTATCTATCTATCTATCTATCTATCTTTCTTTCTTTCTTTCTTTCTTTCTTATCTATCTTATCTATCTTATCTATCTTATCTATCTTATGTATCTTATCTATCTTATCTATCTTATCTATCTTATCTATCTATCTATCTATCTATCTATCTATCTATCTTCCCCAACCCTCCACAAATGTGGTGGACGTTCTTCTGACAATGTCTCAGACACAAGCCCTGGTTTGCCTAGCAAAATCTCAATTTCAATCAGCGAGGCAGCGAGAATCCGGAGGTACCCTCCCTAAATCGCATTCCTCCCGCCTTAAAAAATGCACGCAACGGCGGCGGCAAACTTCCGGGTGTCCATAGCTTCCAATGCTTCCCACGATTTCCACACCTGGACGAGGTTATGGGGCCACACTGTACTGAAGGCCATCTCAGCTCTGGGGGTCAAACAAGGCAACCGATTGACCCACCGCCCTTGTAAGGGTGACAAATTTGAAATTGATATTTTCGAGGCTAAGAGACAAAATGCTGGTATTCGTGGGACTTGTCAAAAAATGTTTGCAACATGGACATTCATTTCGATTGGCAGGCGTGTGACTCAAGTTCAAACATTTGCATTTCGCATGCGCGGTGAATCAATTTTGTTCTTCGAGGGTTTTAAAAAAAGGAATTTATCCTTTTCAAGTTTCCCATGACAACATCCACCAGTTCATCCATCCATTTTTCTTCACCTTTCGACGCATTAGGGCCCTGTGTTTTTTACTCGCCAAGAACGTTATCACACCCCCCACCCCTGTTGACCATAAGAGAGCATGTGTAACATGTTAACACCGACAATAAGTTCCGTGGGCCCTGTGTTATACTCGTCAAGAATGTTATCACACACACCCATGCACCCCCCCACCCCCCCTGCATGTTGACCATAAGAGAGCATGTGTTAACAGGGGGGTGGGGGATGGGGGCGTGTCATAGGGTTCTTGGCGAGTATAACACGGGGTGCCGTTGTTAACATGTTACACATGCTCTCTTATGGTCAACAGGGGGGTGGGGGGTGCATGGGTGTGTGTGATAACGTTCTTGACGAGTACAACACAGGGCCCACGGAACTCGTTGTCGTTGTTAACATGTTACACATGTTCTCTTATGGTCAACAGGGGGGTGGGGGGTGGGGGGTACGAGGGAATAATAGGGTCTATGTGATTGTTCCCTTTCTGGCTTTCATTCAATGGAAAATAGTTAGCTTTATATAAAATTACATGAATTAAATAGATTTTCCATTTAATTCATTTAATTAATTAAACGGATTAAATGAATTTAATGAATTAA
>Ga0126342_10015325_pt1 | contig 13446 bp, 9 predicted proteins | sample Cyp1metagenome_FD_92528 | JGI IMG/M metagenome (GOLD analysis project Ga0126342, IMG submission 92528) | Coral microbial communities from Lord Howe Island, Old Settlement Bay, Australia - Cyphastrea 1 metagenome | ecosystem: Host-associated > Invertebrates > Cnidaria > Coral ...
TGGGTCCCTGGGTCCCTGGGTCCCTGGGTCCCTGGGTATGGGCAAAACTATAGGGGGATGGATGGTTTAAACAGTTGCACCAGAAAGAAAATGGGATCCTACCATCACACCCTATGCAACCAGAAAATTTGATAAATTTTGGGTAATTATATAACATTATACAACCCCAAACTGAATGGTTCAAACCAAGATGCACCAAGCAACTGTGGGCCGCTTGGCTTGGAATTTTCATCCATCATAGTATAACTAGATCACTAAAGTTAGGGACGGGTAAATGGAGACCTAGGAAACAACATCACCCAGCAAACCAGGCTGACGAACAGCCACTGAGCCAGATAAGTCGTTTGAACATCAAAGACATCTTGTAGATCTTTCAGCATTGGATCAGGGCTCATCCCACAATCTGTCTTTCATCATTTTCTCATTCTGTGTCCTCTCTTGTGCACAAACACATAGGAGTATACAGTGTACCATCTATGGGTATGGATCAAAAATCATTGTCCCTCCTTCCAAACATATTGAACATGACAAAAACACCTAAACATGACAAAAGAAAACTGTACCCCCTGGTAATTTAACGTAGCTATTGAAAATGACCATTAATCGTGGATTTTCCCATTAAAAATGGTGATTTTCAATAGCTATGTTAAATTACCAGAGGGTAAAAATTGTTCAATACCAAGAATTACAAAAAATGTGGGTCCCTTGATGCCCCTGCCATTCACAGAACTCTCCTGCGCTGGCGGTTTCACCGCAACCCGTGGCAACGGCTTTGCATCCTGTCCCACCGGGGCGGTCAAACGTTCAGAAAGTTGATGATTACCCTCTGGTTATTTAACATAGCCATGGTATAGATGGCCCATTTATAGATGGTTTACCTATTCAAAATGGTGATTTTCCATGGCTATGTTAAATAGCCAGATGGCAATTAGACTGTTGTGAGTCAAAATGACTGACATCACCAACAACTATCACCAATAATTGACATCACCAACAAAAATCATCCCATCAAAAAAAACTATGGTTCATTCTGAGATGATTACATGCCAACAAATCAACAAATCATCTATGTTGACCGTAGAAAATTCAAAAAAAACACGTTAAACAAACGATATGTTTCACCTTGGAACACCAACGCGGCTGAAACGACCCATGGTCACCTGGTCATCGCTGGAGGACGCCATGGCGTCGCTTTCTGATCTTTCATCATGGTCTCCAGAGTCACCTTAAGGAGCGGGGTATGAGACATGCCTGTAGTCTCTCTCTCTATATATATAATAATGAAATACATAATGATATATATATAGTCACATTAGTGATATTTAGTAGCATTTAGTTATATTTAGTACCATTTTGTACTAGTTAGCGGTATGTACTGCTATATAAGTATTCATTATCTCAAAGCAATTAATTCATGCTTGTTGGGGTATGGACAACTGACAATTATTGTACTGATGTGAATATAGATGATCATTCAAAAACCTGTCTATACTTGCTGAAAATATGTATATACAATGATGTGTACACACACATATATATATATAATATGTACACGTAGTGCATATATGTCTCAAATGTATACAGCTGGCCTGTATTCATCTTTCCCGGATCTCCTCTACTCTAAGCATGCAAACACAAATGGTTTGAGCCACCAACCAGTGGCAAAGTGTGTTCGAATTGCTGTTCCAATCAACAATACTCGAAGAAAAACTTGTCCAAATCATTGGGTATACAAGCATGCTATATTACTACATGTGATCAAACGGTCGGATAATGTTAGACAGGTATAGGTATATTAAGACATGATATGATATGATATGATAAATATTTATACATTATAATATATGATATTCTGATAGCTAAACTTACAATATATATATATATACATTCAAGCATACATCTATATAAATCACATAGCCATACATAGCCTGTATATACGTGTGTACACGCACACATATATATATATGCAGCCCTGGATGGCATCGCACTGGACACCAAGATACGACAACTGAGCGGTTGCTCAGAAGCGGGCGAATGGCCGGCCTGGAGCTGCTATCCCCAGCTTCGATGGTTGAGAAATGTTGAACACTTCATATGGATGTCTGAAAATGGACACTTATGAGATTTAATGATGACTTCATTGGGATTTATATTGGTGATTTGGGATTGGGATTGATTGGGCATTGAACCAAGAAACATGGTGATATAGTGCGGATTTCATGGGGATATGATGGGCTAATTATACTATGATTGAGATGTGTCTGAATCATGGGGGATACCCATAAATGGTCACTTGAAAGTAGAGAACATGATGATAATCCATTTGGTTTTGGGGATTTTCAGACAGAACCATATGTTGTCCATTAGAATCATTTGAATCTTGAGGTTGAGGGTATCCCGCATTTTCAACATTTTCAAACAATCCCAAATAGATACTTGAGAACTCATGGATATTTGATGATGTGTGTGTGTGTGCGTGTAAGGTCAAAGATTGAAGAGCCCCGAGAGAGAGAGAGAGAGAGAGAGAAAAACACTCTCAGATTTTGGAAAACCACCAAACCACCAAACCACCAACTGTTGCTATTTTGCAAATCTGAAGCAATCCACTGTTGACACCCCATTTTTGGGCCAAAACTCCAAAACTATCAGTGGAGGGGGACGGAATTCCTCCTGAGACTATGTCTCATCCCCATCTGGACTTGATTGAGACAACCGCACCGCTTGTAGGACCGAGACCAGGGAGATAGAGTACTTTAATGGTACTATACAATCTCCAAGCCTTTGCAAACCGGCGTGGATCAAACGTGCAAACATGTAGCATCATGTAGCATCATGTAGCTACTGAGGATCTCATGTCCTGCTTGAATCTTCGTCAAACGTCGGGCAAAACTGCATTTCTCGCGCCTGCATGGGTACTTGTGGCAGCATCAAGCCTGCGGTCCAAGGGAGTGAGCCTCCACTAGCTAATCATGGCTACCAAATTACTCCAAGGGACATTCAAAAAATATTAAATCATATTAAATCATCATACAAGATCATCCAAGATCGTCCGAGAAGCCGGGAGAATGCTTTGGATTTTTTTTTTCAACTTCACCATTTTTACATGACACCACATACTGCACCTTCAGGCTTTCGACCAGGGATGCGCAATTTTCTGGCCTTGCAGACAAGTGACACAAGTCACCTGGACATGGACCTCCAGGTAAGTTATAGCTTTTATACGTATGATTTTTACCGAAGTATACACAACATGACCAACTCCTGTGACATCTGCAGGTGCTTGGGCCGAAATTTGACTCACAGTACACATTGGGGTCTTAGCTGCTTTGATGATCTGCCGATTGAAATGAAATGGGAACCGGCACGCGCCACCTTCGATGCCCCATCTGTGGAATTGGATTTGAACTCGAAGCCTCAATGGAACTCGAAGGGTGATGAAAGACGATGATTCTCATCTGTTCCGTGTCTCTGGCACAACGTTTTCTAACAGCCAACCACAGCACTGCAGCACAGGCTCAACTTCTGATGCGACTACTGTTGGGCTGCTTTAAGCAGCGTCTTGTGGAAGATGATGAGACACCAGCCAAAAATCTGAATACAGAAATTACGATCAACTGGGAACATCCGAAATCTGTTTACTTCAGCAGGACAACCATCTTGAGTAAAACATGAGACGCACATGATCAAAAATAGACCAAATTCAGAATCATCGATATTCATCAATTTTGTTATCAAGGACAAAAACTCACCTTTCAATCATCAAGTGCCCCTTTCCAGGTATGCAATTTCCATGGGAGCATGAAATAGCAAGTTACAAAGGAACGCATATGATCAACCATGAATTTCAAAGCTCAAATGGAGTCTAATGGCTTGGATGATTTGGTTATATCAAGTTATATCTACAATAACTACATCATCCAGTTATATCAAGTTATATCTACAATGGAGTTATATCAAGTTATGAACCCCCCATCCAGCATCATCCAGCGCCGTTGAGCCAAGCTACTGGTAATTCCCAGGAAAGCCCGATGCGTCGAGGACATTTGTGATGAGCTGGACACCTGCTACGCTCCATGGATGGTACTGGTACCATGATCCATGGGGGACCTTGTTGCTAAATGGATATCTAAATGGTTGGTACATGCTGGTAAACAATAAGTTTTGGGCAGTGTCTATCCATTTTGGGGCTAAATCGTGGTAAGGATTTATATATGACGCATCTGAGTTTCACAATACGTACTGCAATGACACGGAAAAAAAAACAACCTTTGGAGGCTTTTATACATTCAGCAATCAAGGAAAACAAGGGTTCAATGGGTCTGAAGACAAAGCCACAAAACATCCCAAAGCTGCCAGTACAAAGTTGAAAGGACCTGATATTGTGGATGAAAAAGTGGGAATGAATGACCGCCTGCAGCAATGTTTGGACCACGTCCTTTTCAAGTCACGAGAAGCTTGAACACTAGATACTTGCCCCAGTCTTACCAACATCTAACAAAGACATGTGCACAATAAAAAAACACCTTAAGCTCCAGATTTTTATGTATTTTTCTTCACAAACTTACGAAAACTCACAAGAAACCTCTGGTAATTTAACATAGCTATTGAAAATCACCATTTATAGTGGATTTTCCCATTGAAAATGGTGATTTTCCATAGTTATGTTAGTTTACCAGAGGGAAACTCAATGTTTCCCGAATTTCGATCCTTTTTTCCATGGCCACCATGGCCACCATGGTCAACCATGCGACTCCACCTCCGAGCCGGAGCATTGTCGGCTCCAAGAGGACCGAGCCGTAGCGTTGAAGGGATCCTGGGCCCCCTGGGCGATCGCGGTCAGTGACTTGGGGTCAGTGACTTGGGAATGAGTCAAAACATGGCCTCGTTACATGATTCAAATTGGATGTCAAACCATCAACTCTTTTTATGGGTATCCAATTTTAGAGGGTATCCATAATTTTATGGATTCAAGTCTGGATGGAGAGGGAAAACAGTGCCATCAAACAAAGATCGTCAAAGGTCGGAAATGTTGTTCCATGACTCATCCCCCTGCTGTGAAGATCTGCCCACATCCATGCCTCGTGGTCATCATCAAGGAATGACCTGAACATGGCCGAATCTAGGCTTGTTTCTTGGGGTTTACGCGTAAGACACCCATGATCTTTTTTTGTTTGCAGAGGCTTGGGATCAAACATGACGAACACACTTTGGGCCATAATTGGGGCTCCCTTGGTGGGCTCAGAAATATTTCTGCATCCAACTCAACCCTGCTGTTTGAGCTTGGCACGAACAACAAGCCACATCAAGCCACAAACTCATGATCATATTTCTCCAATTTAAAACAAAAAAAAACATGAACATTCCTAGATCAAACTTGCATACCCTAGATTGATGACCGAAACCAATCATCCCAGCAACGGATGCGGAGGCATTAATAAAGGCTCAAAGCACCAAAGTAGTCTTCAATTGTGACAGCACCACTATGGTTCTGTGAGTTATGTGATTATCCTACATTTCTGGATATTTTGGGTAGCTAAGCTAGCCATGGCTCACGAAAATCAACACGTTTGAGGGTAAATCAGGGTACATCATCCAACTAAACTCCCATCTATTTGTACCTGGAATGGCTGAATCTTCTCCCTACCCACTGGCCTTCGTGGAACTGAAGGTGCGCTGGGTTCCTTCTATGGCTTCAGATGGCTTGCCTTACTGGGATCTATACACCCCTTGCTCGATACCCTCTCAAAAGCTAGGGACAATGGCCCATTTATAGAGGATTTTACCGATTAAAAATACGTATTAAAAAATGATCACTTTCCATAGCAAATGTGAATTTATGTACCAAAGGGTATTGCTTGGGGAAATCAGCTTTGGCCATACTCACATCATCTTACATCATAATCCCTTCACCCTAATATTAAACGCCCGCCCCTCCCAAAAAATAAAACCTAGGGGTAGTTTTTATTATTAGGGGGTATTTAATATTCGGTGGAGAAGCTTTCCCGTAATAATAAATTTAAACCTTATATAATAAAGAAAAAACATTATATTTTTTTATTTCAAAATCAACTAAATTCCCTCTTAAAATCTAATCAAAATATTGCCAAAAATTATTTCGAAGCTTTCCCCTAATAATAAATTTAAAACTTTAATAAAAACTAAAGTCTCGATTTCAACATCAATTATATTCCCTTTTATTATTTTATATTCTAATACTTAAAATATTGCCAGAAATTGCATTTGGAAGCTTTTCCCCAATAATAGATTCAAAACCTTAATCAAAAAAAAAAACTATAGTTTTCGATTTCAAAATCAATTAAATTCCCTCTTGTAATCTAATTCAAATATTGCCAACATTTGGATTTCGAAGCTTTCCCCAAATAACATTAAAATCTTATTTTTCTAAAGAAAAAACGAAAATCTTCGATTTCAAAATCGATTAAATCCATGTTTAAAATCTAATTAAGATATTGCCAAAGATTGGATTTCGAAGTTTTCCGCTACTATTTAAATTTAAAACCTTAATAATAATAATGAAAACATTTTCGATTTCAAAATCGATTAAATCCCCTTTAATATTAATTATAGAACATATGGCCAACATTTGGATTTCGAAGTTTTCCCCTACTATCAAATGTAAAACCTTATTAAACAAAAACTGAAATATTGGATTGTAACAAACGGATCTTAATAAAAAAACACCCCGGGGCTAACCAGTTTTAATTGTAAGGGGGTAGAACCTTCAAATGGACCTTGATTTTTAAATTGTTGTCTAAAGGCGATCAATTAAAAGTCAAATTGACCAATCTGAAATTTCCCAAAACAAATAATCTGGGGTAGTTTTTACTATTTTGGGGGAGATTTAGTAATAGGGAGAGGGGATTATTCTTGCTGTTGTATCACCCGGTTATGTCTAGTGAAACGCTGGAAATTGAAAACAACTGTGTTTCAAGCTCTCTACTCAGCTGGTCATCAAGATTCGTCTTCTCAAATACCAGCAATGAACAAACCACACATATTCAGCAGCTATTCGTATTCCAGAAGTATAGTGAAACGACTTCTTACATCATATGTTCATGTGTTTACTGTATGCCTGTATCTAATATAATTTGCATATACACACACACAATTTTTGTACACATAGTGACATATTGTCAAGCACATATTGTACATATGTGTACATCCAGTGTCCATGACGAAATGAGTAATGTTGGCAAAACAATAGGATCCACCATCCCGAATTCTACCGTAAATGGGTGGTCTGAAAATGTATAAACCATCAACTAATATGAGTGGTAAAAACTGTTAGTTTTACTAACATTCTTCAACAAGTTCAACCATCATCCCATCATCCTCCCAGGCTTTCAGAAAGTCGCTCCTCCATGGTACGTTGCTTCACGTAGCTGTGAGGTGGATGCGGTGGGTGAGGTGGCCTCTTCAGGAGATCACCATCATCCGACGGCTTAAAATAAAAAGATAATGACAGAATTTGGAGATGACTAACGACAAGGATGATCAATCAGTATTGGATGATCATCATTAATCCAACTGCATTTATGATTTATCAAATTTATGATCATACAACTGCATATTGGATCATAAAAGATCAACAATGACAAGGATGATAAAAAAAAAGTAGAATGCTTTGAAATCAATGACAATGATGCTTCAATCAATTTATCGGATGGTTGAAGATCATGACAGCAAAACGCCCCAAGGCCTGTGGGTCGATGGCAGATCCTGCTTGGCTTCTCCACATGCAGAATGTCTCCATTTTGTTTGGTTCGGATTTTCAGATACCTCCCCAGTTTGGCTATGTTTGGATGATTAAAACCATAGGCCATGGGAAAGTATCTCGAGGCCATGAGCTTCTGTTTTGACATCTGAATCATTCTGAATCTATGGGATTTTTCCCAGCTACGCTCCTCAACGTCGAGAGAGCGCTGCCGGAGCAACCGGGGCCTGCACTGCGCCGGTGAAGCAGCCGGTGGCCAAGGTGGATTCATACAGTCGATGGACAAATTCATCAACCCCCGGGTGTGTCATGTATAAATTATCCCGGGGCCCCTGAAATTTCAATGTTGCTGTCTTATATCTCCATGTTAATCCTCTGGTTTTTGATTTATTTCGTCCATTCATGGCCATGCTTTGAACATACAAATAACATTGACATTTTGGGGGGAGGGGGGTTCGAGATGTCTATAGGGGGGTTGACTAATTTGTCCACCTACGGTAGTGTCATTAGACTGTGACACACTATGGAGTATAATGGAGAGATATAATATCATCGACAAAAATGGAGGTACAATCATGGGATATCAAATATATTCAAAAATGCCATAGGTCACAAATATCTTAAAATGGATATCCCATTAATTATATGCCATTAACTCCCATTTTGTGGATATCATGGGATATATCAATGGGATCTCGTGGGGGTTAATGGCAAATGGTAACCATATTTTTTCTTGGCGAATCTTAACCACCTTGGTAATCATTAAGGGGCTGCATTCCCATAGACCTGCAACATGGATGATGAACAAAAATACAAATGCTATATCAATGTTATACTGTATATATATATGTACATATGATATCAATATCAATATCATGATATGATGATATGATGTCTCAATGTGTGTGTGTGACATTCATCAACCTTCATATACTCCCAAAACTACGAAGATGTGTTCCCAACTGAATGACATAGTGTAAAAACCTCAAGAATTGCCAACATTGAGCACCTTCAACAACTACTACCCTCTGGTAATTTAACATAGCTATTGAAAATGGTGATTTATAGTGGATTTTCCCATTGAAAATGGTGATTTCCCATAGCTATGTTAGTTTACCAGAGGGTATCCATTTGCTCCCCAAAATGTTCCAAAGTTGGATCCTGGCAGTGACCAAGGGCCTTGAAGTTGCAGGCGCCTCCTTGGAAGACAAAAAAAAATGGTCGTCGTAGAGACGTCTTATCATATACGATATAGGATGACAATGGGCGAATATGAAAGATGTAGGTTTGCTCCAAGATAGATGATATACATATATATAATATATATATATATACATAGTTCCAAATTGTTTGATGGTTGTTCTTACTCCACTCGTTGATTTAATTTATATCCCCATTTGGCCCATTTGTCATTTTATGCTAATACAAAATGAGCTGGCTTTTCCGGGGCGACATACATGTTGCAGTCAAACTCTCCAAGTCAGCAATTATTCGAATCAAATCACACTTTCTGGCAGTTGAGCTATACCATGCCATCTGCTTGCATTAATGTACTGTATAATATATGTATAAATTCACTATGTTTTATTTGAAACCACTGACCAAAGAGTGATGCTGTTCTCAGTGCTCCTGCAATTCTTCTCTGGTAGATCGCTGATGCAGCAATCTCGGCCTGACGCTCATCACATCGAAGGTCATCAACTTGAATGGTCTCATATTGTCTCGAAATTTGGAACCCCATTCTATGAGTTTCTATCAGTTTCTATCGTCCCATGACTAACAATCTATCATCAATTTCCCATATTTCTAGTTTCTATCTATCATGATGGAACATATAAATTTCTATCATTTCCCATGATGGAACCCCATTCTATCATGTTTCATCATGTTCCCTTTTTTTCCCAACAATGTCTTGGCCTTTAGATCATCATTTCTTTCGCCGGAATCCAATCCCTGTTTTCAGTGTCGCACCTGGAGGTAGCAGGTGGCTCCTCAGGAACGGATGGTGAGAACTCTTCAAACACCCATAGGATCCATGGTGATGGTACATATGCCATAAATGCGGTATATTGATGGGATCCATGTTGCCATATATAGCAGCACCATGGATCCTATGGGACATGAATATCATATTATTCAACTAAAACACCAATGTGAGCTGGTAACCAATCTTGTCTTCACCTACACACACAAACATACAGACATTGCATCACTAATCAGGACTTAATTTCACCATACCCCGCTTGGAATAGAAATAATTCGGGAAACCGACCAGACGTTGCCAGCTGGTGATCAACCGGCCACGTGTCACAGCCGGCCACGCCGAAAAGGCGTCTCCTCTTGGTCTTCAAAGCCACCTGTGCGCCTGGCCGCTGGGCTTTAAACTACTAGGGTCAGTGAAGGTTTGAAATCATCAATGGATTGGTTTAAGGGAAAATCTACAGGAAACCATGGTTTTTACCATCAAATATAGAGTTTTCCTGTAAATTTTCCCATCATCCAATTCTATGAAATCTGTCTAGGAAAGCAAGTTATCACTGGACAACACCAGACATACATTGCACCTGACCATTTAGCATTCTTTTCTTCACGAGAGTAACAAAGAAATGATATTTCCGCATCAGATTCTGACCCAAATAAATTCAACAAACAAAATGTCTATTTCCTAGTCATGTCCTACTAAGTTGATTGGCTTGGATGGTGAATTTGTTTTGATTGAAACTTTCCTAAACAAGGTGACCAGTTTTCCAGCACTTCAGTACACCAGCCTCAGACTGGCATGATGATCCACCTCAGACAAAATATTCACTGGTTGGTTCCCCCCCAGGTTAACTGAGTTCAGTAGTTGAAAATCCACAGTTTCTATACATATTATATATACATATTATATATATATAATTATATATATATGTTCTAATTATGGTTTTCTGAGTTTCGGCAGGAAAATCATGCGCAAATGCAGCGTTTCAGTGGCTACGTCTTTCAGGCTTGACTAGGAATGGATGATGTTGTGAACATCTTTGAAGCATGATCAGCCGAGTTTCTGGTTTCGGGGCTTCGTCGAAGCGGTCCTTGTGCGAGTCACTGGGCGTGCATCAACTGCAAAGCTAAAGGAGGAAATTGCATCCGGTCCATTATTATCCATTGTTGCCATATTACATACCGCCCCAACCGCCCTAATTACCGCCCTGTTCTTCTTTGCAAAATGCCTTTGAAATCCCATGCAAGCGCAGGTCCCTCCTCTGACAAGTGAAGGATCAGCGATTTCATCAAGCTTTCTCTACCTCGGCTTCGTTGTGAAGAGGGACCAGTCACATCCAGCGATGATCAAAACGGGCAGCACTGCAAAGAATACCTCACTGTCGGTGCTAAGCCACCAAAGAATGGGACGCTTCAATCCAATTCAAAATATTCAGGAAACCTGCGGCAGCAAACACCTACAAAATAATGCAAACATCAACACATGGCCTATCAACATGACCCATGGATTACAAACATATGATATTCCCCAATTCCATCCCCATATAGGGTTACTACCTCTACGGCGTTTCCAAGCCCCAAAAAGGACGGATCCGGGTGACGCTCTTGCGCTTGCTGCTCCAGTCGAGGGTCAACTTTACCTTGGCGCAATGGCGGATGCTGATCCCCATGATGTTTATACTGGAACAAGGGATTCTCCACAAGATTTGAAGCATGTTTAAACATTGACACTGGGAAGAAGGAAGGTAGTTGTGGAAATAGTCGTTAGAACTTACTAGTATAGGTGGGTGTCCCAAGAAAAAGTCCACCCAATGGATTGCTTACCGGAGAGAACATATGGTGTATCCCCCATCACCAAACCAATAGCACAATTCACAAGTCCAGAAACAATGATCCTGGAGATTCAACCAATCGCCCTCAGTCAGGCGAACGCCCCCCAATAGTCAGCTCAAATCTCGACCATCTACTAAATTATATTACAATAATAATAATAGTAATAATAATAATATATTACATTTGTTTTTCAGGTTGGTTGAATCCCTATGAAATGGTCATCTTCAGCCCAGTGACGAGAATCATTGAAGAGTCGACTGAAAACAGCTGGCCTTAGCAACCAGTGCCGAGTCTGCCGATTGGAGTAGTGTGGATTTGGAGTATCCTGGATTAAGAGAGAACTTACCCCGGAAGAAAAATCGGGATCTTGACCTCAAGTTGATTTAAGTTGTACAGTACATGTACTGTACATACTGTACCTTAACATTTCATGTTTTTGTCTTATGTTTAGCTTCGGAGGACTTTGCGTCTCACCATCATCCCCCAAGAACAACTCTGGCTTGCAGAAAAAAACGACTGAGCCATGGGCACAGCACACTCTGCGTTTGCCGTGATGGAAGATAAAATGCTTTCCAACTCTCTGTTGCCTGCAGGTGGATAGAACAATGAAACAGTGAGTAGATGGCTATAGATGGCTAGATGGCTTCAGGTCACTGGAAAAATTGCCGCTTTTTACCGTGGGAGAAGTCGTTGACCTGTATAAAGCTTCTGCCTAAACTGGGTTTGGTCTGTGCACTCAGCACAACAAACAATAACAAACATGGTGACTGTCGACGAAAATCAAGTAAACACGTCCGGCAAAACTCACACGCAAGGCATCCATCTACATCCAACAGGGTAGCCTCCCCACACATGGCAATTATATGTGTGTATAGTGTGTATATATATATATTTATATATATGTATAAATATTGAATTCTGATGGTACTAAGTTGATTCAATTTGGCTATCAGTTATCACCCCACTTACAAGTGGATTAGCCCTACATTACTTCATGTACATAGCAAGCTTCCGATGGCCTCTGGCACTCACCATCGAGCTGGCCTGGGGACCATCAGAACAAGATTGTCCATGAACCAGTATATATCAGTATATGGATGACATAATATATGGTGCAACAATGTGCAACATCTAGTAGAACAAATATGTGGATGAAATTCACTGAAATTCCAACCATGAACCCTCCTTGCTGTTCCAAAGAAGGCAGAGCAACGTCCCAACTTCATCCCTGCCTGGCTCAAGCTCGATGAGAAAGACAACAAACTCTCGCGCAGAGTGGTGTTCTCATTTGCCAACAGCTGCATCTCCTGACCTTACATACCATAATCAGCACCAAAGCTGGCAGGTCACAACTCTAGCTTTGTTGGTGCAGCCCTCAGCAGTTACACTTTTTGTGACTTGTTCCTATTTGAATTCCTGTTTACATGTGGTCCACATGTAAACAGGTGCCATGCCTCCACCAGTTCCGGTTCAATCCCAGTCGCTCATGGATTGCAGGAACTGAAGGCTACAGGCCACCAAAGCCTGGAGCTTCTCTTCATCTCCCTGGGCGCGAGAACGCCATGGTGGCATTGGCACATCTAATATGTTGGGTTTGAATAGTTGGAGCTAGATATTCAAAGTCTATCTCAACAGAATGACTCATTCTTCTTTCCGAACATTGTTGGAATTCCAAACCGATTCGTGACATTCCATCAAAAGGTATGTTCTGTTGCCTCCCTACCCATCCATCAGTTTCCAATATGAACAGCAAACCGAGATACTAACATATGTATAGAAAGTGTGAACCCTTCTGCAGCACTCTTTTCACTTTCCTTCAACTGGTACGCTGCACGTGAGAAGATACCAGCCCTCCAGTAGCGGCATGGTAGTGAACCCCTCATTGTTATCAAATAACA
>Ga0126342_10015326_pt1 | contig 13446 bp, 13 predicted proteins | sample Cyp1metagenome_FD_92528 | JGI IMG/M metagenome (GOLD analysis project Ga0126342, IMG submission 92528) | Coral microbial communities from Lord Howe Island, Old Settlement Bay, Australia - Cyphastrea 1 metagenome | ecosystem: Host-associated > Invertebrates > Cnidaria > Coral ...
ACGGCGTCGCAGTCCGTATACGGGGGGAATTGAAACGCTCCAGATCATCGTGCGCGAAATGTTCAGTTCGTGACATCAGAGTAGTGACCAAATGAACTTGTAGCCCAACTGCCTGGGAAATGAACTTTTCATCTCTCATCTGGCCAGATGTCTCTGCACCCGCCGCTTTACGACCTTCCGGAGCCACAAATCATTGGAAAAACACAGTGCTTCGCGACTTTTCTATTTTTTCGCGCACCTGCATCTTCTTTCTTCTCGCTCTTTCTCTTCTCTTATCTTCTCTCTTCTGCTCTTCTCCTCTCTGCCTCTTCCCACCTCTGCTTTTCCATCTGTCCATATTGTCGGAAGTTTGACTTCTAAACCTCCTTCGATCATAACATAAATATACAGAAATAATGTATAAAACATATAGATAGATAGATAGATAGATAGAAAGATAGAAAGATAGAAAGATAGAAAGAACCAAGACATGTTGCGGACTGCCCTTCCAATCCAACTTAATCCATGATGCCGACTCTCTGCAATGAGGTGGCCGTTTGGTCAAGCTTGGAGCTGATCTTTTTCAAACATATGTAATGAATCAAGCTTGGCAACTCCATCATGAAGCACCCATCCATTTCATTCTGTTCCATTCCATTCCATTCCCAGTACATGTTCGAAACCATGACTGTCCTGCGATGTCGTTCTCCAGAATCCTTGTCCTTGTCAATCCAGGACATCCTGCACCCAGCTCGATTGCAGGACCGCGTCTGACTGCAATCCAGATGGTTTTTACAGCCGCCAGGATAGTGGAGGATCGTCCTGATGGAAGGTCAGCTTCGCGGCGCTTTCAACTTTCCAGGCATTCATTGACCTTATTCGGAGAAAAGGGGGAGAGAACAAGAGAGAGAGAGAGAGGGACAGAGGGACAGAGGGACAGAGACAGAGCGAGCGGAGGCTGCAGGGAGACCGACAAAATGAACTGGGGTAGAATGCAATTCCTTCGACTGACTCGAACTCGTCTCCACAACGTGTATTTCAGCATCCTTTCGTATGATATTGGTGTTTGCCTTTTGCATCATCTGTGTGAGAGACATCTTGGTAAGATCCATGCCCTTCTTTGCCGCCAAGTTGGTGAGCCGCCCCTGGATAGAACAGCACACAGTGGGAAAGCCGTGCACTGGCAACGGGACATAAGCAACACAGCGTCACACTACTGTAATACACTGATACTTTTAATCATTTTTTGAATATCTCAGTCCATAACTATTTACGCTGTCTCATGCTTTGGCTATCTATGAGTCACTATGGCAATTTCAGCAGAACAATAGATATTCCGATTTCGGAAGGAAGAGCGCACTGGCTGTTCACCTGCTTGGCCTCAAAGTGGTTAATCATTCTCCTCCAATAATCCTCATCCGTGACATTTGAAAGCAGTGACACTACAGTAGGCTAGCTGGTTGCTGAAACATTGATGTCTTGCTTTCAATCCTGTTAAATTGGAACAGGAGAACCCATCTCAACCCCGCGGGAGTGCAAAGTGGTGAACCGACATGGTGAGAAGTGGCGGAACAAGTTGGGTAAACAGGTCCATCTCAGAAACAGGGTCTAAAAATCAAGCTTTTGGCAGTTGGTGAAAGTTCAACCACAGGCCCAGAAATTACATGGCAAACAAGCCACTATCTGCCCGTACAAACGTCTGATGCAGCAAAAAAAACGGTTTACTGAAAATAAAGGACAATGTTGGAATATGTAAGATGGAAATCAGGAAAAATTGTTGTTTGAGGTGTTGCCGTTCCACAAATGGCGACTGAACTTGCTTGTCTTTGCCACGCCTCGGCCTTCGCGAGACGCTGCTCCAAGGCAGTGAGCCTGGGCGAAGATGAGAGCAGGATCGCCAGCAAAAACGTCTATCCAGGGATAAGAAACACCGATTATATCGCACAAGGCTGTAAATTGAAAGGTTTCATTTGGAAGTTTGCAAAACATCGTGGGTGAGTGAAGCTCCGAGCCATCACAGCTTCTACAGTATGATTCCGTCTGCCTCTTCTGCGCGAAAGTTCAGTGACCTTGCCAGGGTCCCTCCAACAAATTGCAACTAATCTGGGAGCAAAAGCCATGAAACTTTCTGAAGCACTCATGCTAGCTGCCGATATACTTTGATAACATCGGTTTGAACTGGCCCCTGCTTATCACAACACGTTGCCACCATACTGGGTAGCTGCAGGTGCATGTCTGTGTGTGCGCGCAGGTGTGCTTGTGTGTGTGTGTCTGTCTGTCTGTCTTTGTATGCGAGTCTGAAGGTGTGAAGTGTGAAGGCGTGAAGTGTGAGTGACTGTGCAAGTGCTTTCCCCATGTAACCTTGTCTCCGCAAGTCTGGGAAGAAATGCAAGCCTGCTAGCACATGCATGCAGTGGAAGAGGGTCGGCGCAAGAAGTTGCATTCTTCAACTCCTGCTCAACTCAGATCGGCTGTCTGTTGCACACATGCATGTTCCGCAGGTTGACTCCAGAGACCCTTGGCGCTCTTCCAAATCAAGAATTACGTGTAGCACGTTCAAGAGAGTCAGGCTGGGTTAACATGTTCTGTTGTGTTTGGTACACATCCCTTAGGCTTTAATCTTCACCACCTATCTTTCAGGTGCTGGAATCATACTTGAAAATAGTTTCTTCATTCAAGTTGTTCTACTTTGTAAGACAAACTGCTGATTCTAATGGTTTGCATGATTCCTCCAAAGAATGACCTCTTGAATTTCTTGCATTAAATTGCTCCTCTATCATTTTTTTTGCAGGAATCAACTTGCGACCAACTTTTGCCAACAATGATGGATTGGTTCCTCCTTTTTGTCATTTGTCTGGAGAACACGTGTTTTCCGCGTGCTCGTGCGTGCCACTGTGAAATGTATGTACTTTGCAAGCGCGAATGCTGCAAAGCGGTTTTGTGTCTTTGTTTCTGTGCAAGCTCGTGTTCGTCTTCACGGTCGTGTGTGTTTGCATCGAAACCGTTTGCCTCCATTTCCCAACTTAGCGTAAGACTGAACGTTCACCACCATGATGGCAATGAGATCCTGAATTAATTGTCAAGGTTGATAGTTTGTATCTGGTCTGCACTCACTCTGCACAAACAATAAAATTAACCCAGCATACAACCCCAATAGCAAAGTGTCGATGGACACACCACCAAAGTGCCACCAAGACACCAACGACCACCGAAACACAATCGAGAGACCACCAAGACACCAGCAGGACAGACACCAAAAAAATGTTGCCAACAAACATACTACGTCATAATCATTTTTTACCATCACCATCACCGTCGCAACAGCAACAACAACAACATCATCACAACAACAACATCATCACCACAACTCCATCATCATTATTTTCTTTTTATTTTTCTTCTTTTTCATCAACCATGCCCGCATCATCATAAGCAGCAGCAACATCATCATCATCATCACCACCAAAAATACTAGTCCTCCACATCCTCACTTTTCATTTTCGACACATTCCAACTCGTGTGCAGGTGCAGGCGGACATGTTCTTCTTTAACACATCTACAAAATGTCATGGTTCTACACAAGTGCAGATGCAAGTGTGTATAAATAAATATACACTTATTGACGCTTTGGTGCAGTTACATAGATGCAGGTATTTTCTTTAACACAACTACCACATGAACATATGCTGTTGTATTGCGGCAGATACATAGGCGCTGGCGGAGATCAACTTCCTAGAAAACACCAGAGAGTTGATATATTAAAGTGGCAGATGTGAAATTTCTTACTGTAAAGACACCTACTAGTTCAAAAGTTTTCCAAATTTTCTCTTAGGGCGGCAGGGCGGCGTGGATTCATATCCACGAAACACAACCTTCTCGCACGAAATGCTGATCGCAAAGAATTGAAATTAAATTGCAATGTGGGTTTGCGCTGGGCAACCCTTTCCCACGAAATGCGTCTTGGTCGCCTGTGGTGAAATTGCGGTTTTACATCTGCTTACTGAACTCTTGTAGCGCGAAATGCGTGCCCGCCGTCGGAAATCATGCAAAAGTATGCCTGTGTAAAAACATCAGTACATAAAAGCCCCTCGTGTAAATCCATTTCTTTGTCAAAGCACCTCTGTTTGTAATGGTACCTGTGTGTAAAGCTGCTCAGTGTAAAATCATCTCTGTGTAAAAGTGTGTCTGTCTTTGTGTGTGTAAAAGTGTTTCTGTGTGTGAAGCCATGCATCTCTGTGTGAACGCATCTCTGTGTAAAAGTATTTCTGTGTACAACTATCTCTGTGTAAACGCGTGCGCGTTTAAAAACATCCCTGTTAAACCGCGCGCGTGTGTCTATGTCTGCGTGAAAAAATGCCTCTGTAAGAAAAATATTATCGTGTAGCGCTCAAGATCTCTGTGTAAAAGTATTTGCGGGTAGAAGAACCTCTGCGTCAAAGAACTGGCATGTAAAAGCACTGTGTAAAAGCATTGTGTATAAAAACACTTGTGTGAGAAAGCACCTCTGTGTAAAGGCACCTGTGCCTGTGTGTAAACGCGGCTGCGTCTAAAAGCTCCTCTTTGCAACATCATCTCTGTGAAAAAGTATTTATGTCTTAAAGCGCTTGTGTGTAAAAGCATCCCTTTGCGCGCATTTTTTGTGCGTAAACGTAAAAGTGAGAATGGATGGAAGCCTAATTCCAGAATGGTTTGAGCCCTCCCTAAACTGTGTTTCCAGCCTCGCTCATGTAACAGTTTCTCTGCCTAAAAGTGTCCTAGTCTAAAAACACCCGTGTGTAAAAGCATCTCTCTGTTTAAAGAAACTGTGGAAAAAACGCCTCTTTGTAAAATTATCTGTGTACAAAAACCTCAATATAAATGTATTCCTGTGTAGGAACCATCTCCGCATAAGAGTATTTGTGTAAAAGCTTCTGTGTGTAAAGGCTACTCTGTGTCAAAAGAATCCCCGTGTAAAAGCACATGTACTAGTGTGTGACAGCATTCCGGTGTAAAAGCATCGCTGTGTAAAGGCATCTGTGTGTAGAAATACCGGCGCGTCTGTGTGTAAAAGCTCCTGCTGTACAAGCATCCCTGTGTAAAAGCACCTGTGCATGAAGGCAGGTGTGTGTAAAAGCACTAAGTTTGCGTGTAAAAACATGTCTTTGCGAAAAGCATCTCTGGGTTAAAGCACTCATGTGTGAAGGCATCCCTGTGTGTAAGCATCCCTCTGTGCAAAAGCCACAAATCTAAAGGGTGAAGATGGTTCCTTCTCTTGAATGGAAGGGCCAAAACCAAAAGGCTAAGCAAATCAGCGTGCAATATTTTGGTCGCTTGGTCTTAGAATCTCTAGGCTGCGTAGTATTTGCGCGAAATTGCTCGGTATTTGCAGCATTTTGATGCACTTTGCAGCTAGCACCTGTGTACTGCATGGTTTTGTGCAACATCAGTTCATTGCTTGGAACTTTGCCATCGCACAATATTTGCATGTGCGCGAAGGTAACATCTGCAAATTGCATGGTGCTTGCAAGATTTGGAATGATATCTGAAAAGCGCGTTATGATTTTACAGCGCTCTGAAGCAAAAATCTTTACACAGTCAAATGCTTGCAGCATGTCGAAACCAAAAAAAATCACTTGCACAGCAGCATGCCGGGGCAAAAATTAGCGCATCACATGGTTTTTGCCGTATTTTGTAACTATCACTTGTAAACCGCATGGCACTTGCAGCATTTTGAGTAAATTGGATGCTATTTTGAGGGTTTCTGAAGATCAAAGCTGCAAGCGGAAGTGCACATATATTGCACATAGTTGCATGGTGTTTGCAGCATGCTGCGGCTAAAATCTGTACAGTAAACTGCACGGTGTTCGCCACATTTTGAAATGAGCCCTTGTAAATTGCGTGGGACTTGCAGCTCTTTGAAAGTAACATATGTAAATTGGAAGGTGCACGCAGCATTTTGGAGCTAGGCCTTTGTTTCCCTCTTCCTACCGTCCTTCCTTCCTTCCCTCCCTCCTCTCTCCTTCTTTCCCTTCCTGCTGTCGAACTTATGTCCTTCTTTCCCGTTTGTTTTTGATGCTAATACTTTTTCTTGTGATATATGTGCGCGAGAGTCTCGCTGCCAGCGTAGCATGCAGTAAGTACATCAACTCCTCCAGTGAGGTGAGCAGCCCACGGCCGTGGTTGCTGCATGGCATCAACTAACGTTTGCAATGTAGCTGTTTTCCTAGAAGCATCATAGTAAGTACGTTGTTCCTAACAGGCGTTAACAAACATCCCACCGCCTCAACCCAAACCTCCGAACGCAATGTCGTCGTCATCGTCACCGTTACCATCACCATCACCGTCACGTCACCGTCATCATCGTCATCATCGTCATCAACACCATCACCGGCATCACCGTCATCATCGTCATCCTCGTCATCGTCATCATCATCATCATCATCATCTTCATCTTCATCATCATCACCCTCATTGAACACTCATCATCGTCATCATCGTCATCATCCCCATCATCATCACTGTCATCATCGTCATCATCGCCACCATCGCCATCATCATCATCACCACCATGATCATCATCATCGTCGTCATCATCACCATCACCATTGTCATCATCATCATCATCACCATCACCATCATCATCACCATCATCATCATCATCACCATCATCATGGTCATCATCATCATCACCACCATCATCATCATCATCATCGTTGCCATCATCATCATCATCATCATCACCATCATCATCATCACCATCATCATTGTCATCATCGTCATCATCCTCATCATCAGCAATCGAGACACCACCGAGACATTCTCGAGACAGCAACAAAACACCACCGAGACAGTATCGAGAGACCAGCGAGAGACCAGCAAGAATCCAGCAAGAGACCAGCAAGCAACCAGGAAGAAACCAGCAAGAGACTGGCAAGAATCCAGCAAGAGACTAGCAAGAGACCACCAAGAGACGAGCGAGAGACCAGCGAGAGACTAGCGAGAGACCAGCGAGACACTACCCAGAGACCAGCGAGACACTACCCAGGCTACACAGTGATCTTCTCGCTTTTCAGGAATCTGCGATTCAAATGCATTTAAATAGTATTTAAAGTTCAATTTAAATGCAGAATTAAGGCCCTGACCTGCATGAAAGTCAGGCGCCAAACCCTGAGCATTCGCTGTGTTACTTGAAGATGTGTGTGAAAAATTGCAATATTCCTCACTGATCCAGGTGAGGATCAAAGAGGAGGTGATGTCGAGTTTGACTAAAAAAACGATACAAAAAAGTGACAAAATGCTCTCTCACAATGTCGGCCGTAACTTTGACAGCAAAACCAAGCTAAGGCGCGTGCACATGCAGGCTTCAGGGAAAGCTGTTAATAAAAGCCCTTTTCTACGTTCGTTTATCTTGAGCCACTTGCAGTAGACCATGACTAGACTACAAATATTTACATTTACAATTTACAAATAATTAAATATAAGAATTATGTTACATATATATATATATAAATTGTACATTTCATACTCTTGCACCTTCCACCCTGAGCTTGTTGGATTCCCAGACCACACAATCTGTATGCCCAAAGAACAAAGAACTGACGTGCGTCTCTGCGGGTGCTTGTGTGTGGGCAAACATGCACTGACCCCGGTAGCGGCAAACCCTGAAAAGAGTTCACTTAACTTCTTCGAACACATCACCACTCAAGCAGGTCCTTGTCGGCTGCAAAAACAAACGAATCACACAGATATGGACCCTAAGGCACGGCCTTGGACGAAGCGTGGCAGCAAGTGCCACAGGGTGACTGAGAGTCATGGATGATTTTCTCCCATATCCTGAAGGATGGAAAAGCAAACAGCTGCTGGCAGCAAATGGCAAAGCTTGTCAAAAATTGGCACACATAGTCGGAACTGGCATGTGAAGAGGACACGAAGATAAGCATAGAGGTCAGTCTAAGATCTGTCAGAAGCAAACATATACAGATACCTTGAGATACATATAGACACACCGTATGCCCAAGCAGAATTGACCCCATGGTGGTCGATGGCTTCTAGGAAAATCAGCTTCCGAAGCAAGATCCAACAATTGCCGTTTGAATCTCTTTTGACAAAAAATATCAGCGTAGTTCGTAGTTGAGTTCCCCAGGATGAGCTCCTGTTTCTGTCGTTTAGGTTCGTGCTGTGGTTAACCATCCAGCAATTCCACGCCATTCATAGCGGCATCTAGCGATATCTAGAGTATCTCTTCCGAAATGGTTGGCATAGTTATGCGGCACTAAAACACAGTAAAACTACAGTTTGTTCTCTCACTGAAGCATTCAGTCACCCTGACAAAGGCACTCTACATGCCCACATGTTCCAGGCTGGAATGGCCAAATGCCAAGCACACAATCCCACAGCTTCCAAGACAACTCATGCCGCTCTAGGCCTGGGCTGCCTTCTGACCTTAGCTCCGAAACCAGCTCCCAAAGAAACATCTAATGCCCCTTGTTGCCAACAGCTTCTTCAGCATATGCAGCTTGACATACATTTTGGTGCCATGCCCCACACTGGCACTGACTGGCAATTCGCCAGAAAGTCACCCACTGTCCAGTAAAACTGCTCTGGACGTGGAGTTTTGGTGCTCCAAACTGTTAAACCTCCAGGAAGCTGAGGCGAAGGGTCTGGATCCCAGAGGTCCTGAGTCTCGACGGTATCTTTCCATTTTGGACTACCTTCGGCCCGGACAGTCTACACAGTGCCACGAGGCAAAACCACCACATCTGAATCGCAAAATTTGTTTGAACATCGCCGAGAAGCAAAAGCCCACAAGACAGCACCTCTTGTGTTTTCTCAGTTCTGCTTCAATGGCACGCAATAGCCTACATGTAGATTGGCTGTGTATTCCTGTGCTTCGCACAGGAATTAAAAGCCAAAACCATCTTCCGCTTTTTCAACTCTGCAGCAAACTGCAGGTACGGAGGCACAAAGGAAACCAGGTACCCTTTCGAACCAAATACTATCATCTCTGTCATTCAGAAGTTCCAATGATTCTAGTGGACATGAAATAAGGCTAAGGTATACTAAGGTAATACATTTTTGGTTTCCTGAAGTTGTGCTGACAGATGACAGATTGTCTCTAACCCGGCAAACTCAATGTTGTCACAAAAGTGGTTCCAATGGTATGTCCGCCTGGCACCTTGTAGAGTCGCTTGTGGAAATGAATGCCACATAGAACTTCAGGTGCTGTCACAAATCACACAAAGAAAAGAAAACAACAAACAGAAAAAACAGAAATGAGGCCAAGGTGCATCAACATGGTACAAGTGTCCTGCATAGGTGACCTGACGATGGCAAAAGCAATGGCAAAAACATCCAAGAACTGAACACCGCCTCAGCATGGCATGTCAGCTGCTGCCATGCAGCTGGCAATTGCATCCCGCAGCGCCAACCCGCCGGCACTGTGACCGACACATCTACAGTTGAAGGCTGCGGTTCCTGCGACATGCAAGGATTGTAGGATTTTTGTTTCCTCCGAGGGGTTGGTTTTCTCATTGTGAGACCTTGGTTTGTGGTTCAGTAACAGAATTTGGGTGTGATTTTTTCCATTTTTGTGTGTATTAAATATATCAAATATTAATGAAAAATTGTATATATATATCATATATATTATGTATATTATATATATTATATGTTATTTCTATTATATATTATATACATCTTTTGTATCATATATACTATATATTATATATATTATAAAAAGAAATATTATACATTTTATATTTAATAAATATTGTATATTCGATACTTTTGTAAATATTATATTGAAAATAATACATATTTTAACACATATTCATATATATATATATATATACTATGTATCAACTATCAAAGTTAAAATCAAATGGCCCAGAGCACCCAGAGTGGGAAGCAAGTGGGAGACAAGTTGAAATCACATGGCCCAGAGAACCGAGGAGCAAGTAGGGGACAAGTGGGAAACAAGTCGCAATTACATGGCCCAGGGCGCCCAGACAGAGTGGCAACCCAAAGCGTAGCAGGAGACAAGTGGGGACAAAAGTGGGGCAACAAATGGGGGGATAAGTGGCAACAAGTGGGAGACAAGTTAACACCACATGGCCCAAAGCACCCAGAGTGGGAAGACAAGTTAAAGTCGAAGTCACATGGCCCAGGGCACCGAAGCAAGTGGGAGACAAGTGGGAGACAAGTTTAGTGTCGCATGGCCCAAGAAAATCGAATATATATATATATATATTATTTCTACAGATTGTAAAAATTATATATTGTATTTACAATTAAGATTATAAATCTCATATATTATAAACATATTTTTTATATATCATAAATCATATTTCATATATCATATATATATATTATAAATTATCTTGTATAAAATATGTTATATATTATGTATTGTATATTTTATATCAAATGTTATATAGGAAGCCGCCTTCATTTTTGCTGAATTGCTTGGAAGTCTCAGCATCTCCTTGCCGGTCATTGTTCGCGAAAGAGGTCGACAATCCTCCACCAGCTCCAACCTTTCTCCAACCTCTCCAATGCTCTGCTCAAGACCACTTGCACCTTTGAGGAGAAAGTACCAAGCTTTTGGCGCGAGCCTCCGTGGAGAAAAGCCACACAGCGCTGCAAAGCAGAGGCAAAACCGCCTGCGCACAAACTAACTAAGTCCCGTGTCTTTTGGCTGACATGTCTCTCATATGTTGTCACCTGCACCTCCTGCAAAGAAGCTTCCATAAGTCGATTGGATATCCATCTGCCTCGGCGTCGGACCAGCTCAGGGATTCAGCTGTGTGAAGGAGCCAAATCGCACCGCCACCACGCAATGAAGCAAGATCATATGGCCTGTACTTCTCTGTCTTCTTTCTGGTAACTCCAAAGCCGCAAGGAGCATGGAAAAACGTTTTCGAAGAGTTGAAGCAGAGAAAGGCCACAGCTTGTCAGACGGGTCAGATCTCCCATACATCGCCGTCAGGAACTCGTGATGCTTTGCCGATCGGCCCCGTGTCTTCGGCTGCTTCACAATGAGCAGCGCGAAGGAGGTTCCAGGCACAGCATCTGTTGGAAGTATCAGCTCAGCGCGCGTGGCAGCTAGCACCTCTCCAATCCTCATGATGCCAGTCCATCCAGATGGCTGCCTCGTGAGGCCATCTCCAAGTCAATGCAATGACAACGAGCGCAGCCGACACTTTCAGTGGCATAGCAGGGTGATGATGATGAGGCTCATCTTGCAACCAGCAAAACGCTGTGTCCCAGGCTGAGGTCAATTGCCTTTACCGCATTGATGGTCTCCGCATAGATGCCATAGGATCGCCCTGGCGAGTACAGCGCCTGCCCATACTCAACCAGCAGACGACAAATCTCTTCTGGGTCAGGGGGCTTTACCTGCGCTTGAAGGAAACCTGGTGTTCAGTCCACAGCCAAGCTTTGAAACGATCAAGGTAAACCTTTCGTTTCTCCCTCGTTTGGTCTTTCACAGCGCGAGTTGCATGCAGCACATTTCCAGTCCTCAGAATTGCCTGTCACGATCAGCCTTGGTTATAGGCTCCAGCGGCATCCCATCGGCAACTCCAGAGCAGCACACCATGGTAACGACAGCGCAGAGGAGGAAGCTACTGTTTAAGGCACTCCACCATACCTCATGAGGAAAGGGTGACCAGTGGGGGAAGAAGGATCTCGGACAGGTGGACGGTGGCAGAAGGAGGCACATGAACCCACACAGCGACAAGTCCACAGATTCCAGGCAGTCAGACAGAGGATCAAGAGCAGGGCTACGAGTCCAAAGCCATCAAAACTTCAAGAACCGAAAGTGAACGCGTCACGTTTGAAAGTCCAAGTCCGACCCGTTGCAAACCCAGCAGAAAAACGTACATCGACGTCACGGCAATGAGAAAGCCAAACAGCACTGCAACCAGCCGAGGCAGCGAGCCCCTTGGGCAATCCATCAACGGGCTGAAGAGAGGGGACTGGTTGCAGGAAAGCCGCAAGTAAAACAAGACGCACCCGATTTGCGGCAAGCTTGCGAAGACCCTGTGAGGAAGTACTGCGGAGCAAATCCAAAGGCACACCAGCACACAGAAATGATGTCTCCTGAGGAGGACGCAGAGGTTGTTCTCTGGTCGGGTCATCGGCACATTCAAGCGTGTCGGAGTGTAAATCCATCCAGGGTACGGGTACAAGTCACTGCAGACACAAACGGCACCAGTCTTCAGGGCACGGGAAGGAGATCGACCTTTGGACAGGGCACCTGCAGAGTCAACAAGGTGACAAAAACGGACAGAAACATGCTGCCGGGAAAGCGGGACCAAATTCGAAACAGCTGAAGACATCTCAAGGATGCCGATATGGCCACTTTGCTTGCAAAACCAATCCCTCACAACCGACCACCTTGATGTCAGCATGACCTCGTTTGACATGACAGACTCATGACCCTGGACAACAGGCTCCAGGATCTCTTCAGCTGACAAAAGACGCAAGGCATCACGGAAGGCATGCGCAATGTGCAAGGCAACACCATCAGTGTAGGTATCAGAGGGCTTGGCGTAGCTACCTTGGATGCTCACATGGGTATGACCACCACAACACCGGACATCAAGGAAAAACGCTGAAAGTCGATAGACCACGAGACGAAACTCCTTCCTGTGAATGGACCCAACAATGCGTGAGGCAGTCACGGCTTCAGAAAAACCACGGTCAAGGAGGGAGCGCCAAGAGCTAAGCCAGCACATTTTGCTCAATCTGCCTTGCTCACGACCGCATGGCCTACTGCAACGCCGCCCAACACGCAGGAGCACCAATGTCCGAAAAGCCGGCTCTTTGGATGACAGCGATCAAATCCAAGGGGCTGCTTGTATGAACGCACAGCAGGACGAACGGGACTGAAAGTGGCGCAGGGCGGCTCAATGAAAAAGGAACGGAAGCGGTTCTCCTCGATCATGTGGATGACCTGGAGGCTACCAGGCAAGGACAAGGTCAACTCAATGTTTCCTGCCTCGGATGAAGGTGCTCTGCTCATGCAAGTACCCAGCATGGATCTGGGAACGAGTGGGGCCAGAAGATGGCCGATGGACAGACGAGGTGGCTGAAAGGTAGGAGAACAGTCCAAGGCCAACCAACCACCAAAGTCCAACCACAGCAAGAGCCACACCAGTCAGAAGTCCAAGCACAAAGAGGAGTCCAAGGAGGCCAAGTGAGTGAGGGAGGTGTGCAGTAGAGACACAGGGGGGACATAGAGGCTTGAGCCCCAGCACCATTCATGTTGTTTTCCTGCATTCATTATTTATATTGTATATATATTTATATTTATATATTTATTTACAGATTATACATATTGTACATATTATACATATTATACATATTATACATATCATACATATCATACATATTATACATATTATACATATTATACATATTATACATATTATACATATTATACATATCATACATATTATACATATTATACATATACATACAGTA
>Ga0126342_10015327_pt1 | contig 13446 bp, 8 predicted proteins | sample Cyp1metagenome_FD_92528 | JGI IMG/M metagenome (GOLD analysis project Ga0126342, IMG submission 92528) | Coral microbial communities from Lord Howe Island, Old Settlement Bay, Australia - Cyphastrea 1 metagenome | ecosystem: Host-associated > Invertebrates > Cnidaria > Coral ...
ATATATATATATTTATGCACATGCGATACATGATGGGAACGTAATGGGTTTGTCTGAAAATTTGGGACACCTCAAAATGATTAAAAATTGCTTCTGTATTGACCAACCATAAATGGGAGATTTACCGAATGAGAATGGGAACACCTATCGGATATGAGTTTGTCTCAAAAGGGGGTCCACCTCAGTGGATGGAATCGGGTATAGCATATTTGGACAAACCCATGCAGGATCCGACCCAGATCTTCCCCCCAAGGAATGAATGCAGGTATGATTTCAGGCGAAGGATGGTCAGTGCATGTCAGTGCATTATTGTTGCTCCTGGAGCCATTGGTGACGATGTAAACAGCTCATCAAGCAACATCGACTAACAAAAGCACCAATTGCTGATGTCACAAGCCCCTCTTGGTGTTGGCATTGTGGTTGATTTGCCGGATATTCTGAGGCCTTTTTTATCCTAACCGTCAGTGGCATTTGGCTCTGGGGCTTTGGTCTGCCGGAAGCTGAATGCAGTTGAAAGGACAGCCATCAAGTCAGTTTGCTGCCCATCACTAGCATCAGCATCTTCTGATGCTACAGAGTGATAAGATGCGAAAAGACTAAAAGACCCATGCAGCTCGATCTCAAGATGGCAGCTGCATGCAGCTGCAATCCTCAGCCGAGGTTTTGGACTTTTATGGTAGTTGAACTGCCCAAGGACGGGACGATACGGGACGACTTGACCAACTGTGTTCAACTGCAGCCAGAAATCTGCTGGTCTCCGATGGTCTTCGAACGTTGTGTCCAGGACCTTGGCCCTTACAGCCAGATGAGCTCATTGTCCATGTTCCTCCATGGGGCTTTCCCAGCCACTTGGCTGAAAGCGACCTTTCCTGAGGAACATGAAAAATATGCAGGACTCAGGGTTTCATAGAGGATTTCATACTTTTTTTTGGATCTTTCAGGATTTTGTTGGATTGGACAGTTTAAACATCTTTTGTAGACTTTGGTCGTCGCACTTATGCCGAAAACACGTTCACATCGCTCAAGCCCAGCCTGACTAAGATGAGAGATACCAACGATGTCAAGTACGAGTTCAAGTTTGACCATGTGTTGATCCTGGTATCAGCCTCAGTCGTAGATCATTTTTGGAAACTTCAGAGTCACGCCCGAAACAGACCATGGAAGACCGATGCAGGAGCGGTTGCATCACGGACTGACACGCTTCATCATCTATCTCCTGAAAACAAGCACTTGCATATACCTGCATGTTAGTTTTTTGGAAAGTGGCTCCATGTGTATTGGTGGTTTCAAATTTTAAATCAATATTTTGGGATCCCCAATGGCCAGCAGCTTTTTCAGAGGGTTCCTATTAGGCCAACGTCATAGTGCTGATGATGATGGGCTGGGCGCCAACCAGGTGGGCATCCGGGTGGACAGTGGCAGTGGCGTACGCGTGGCGTATGCGTGGCGTGGCGTCAGGTCAGAAGTTGAAGAAGAAGCAGATGAAGATTTGGCAAAGGCGGGTGAATATGGGTGAGTTATGGTGAGTTAATGGTGAATTAGGATGAGTTGAGAGAACTGGTAGGGAACTACAGATGGATGATGATTGGACATGTTGCACATCTGGAGGTCAGGCAAATGATGTCGGTATGGGCAAAAGGAATTGACAAACTGCTTGTTGGATTGAATTTCTCATCCAAGACCTGGGGGTTATATATTTCCACTGGTTTTGCCTGAGGCCAGCAAAAAGTCTAAAGCCAAAAAGCTTGCCAAAGCTCTTGACACTAAAGAGTGAGTGTCACAAGTATTTGGGTATGGCCGAAGATTAACACTTCAAACTGAAATAGTTTACTGTACTTGCGGGTCCATTGGCTCCCCTTGTTTGAGCCATACCCAGTAACGGTGTCAAAACGTGTCAGTAGAGGGGCCTCAGTCCCACTGCTCAAAACAGCTGCAGTGCCCACTGAGTGCAAAAAGCCCTCTCATGGACCACCGTTGGTGCTGAAAGGGAGATGAGCAAACTCCCATTGCGCCATAGGATCACACCTGGAAAAGGGAAAATGTCCTTAGCTGGACAATTCAGAAGTGCCAAGGAGTTTTGGTGCACCATGTGTCACCCAGATTGGCGCAAGACGTGGCAGGCTGATGTGCCAAAAATGCGTGGACCGCTGCAGGATCCAGAAATCTTCAAGCCTTGAACTGAGATCAAAACCAGCGAACTGACATGAACTGACCAATCAATTCGTTCTCTTCAAGCAAGAATGTAAAAGGAGGCCGGTGCCCGTGAAGGCCCCCTTGAAATAGCAAGTTTCCGGATCCCTCAATGGCTTCAACATGCCATCCTTGTTTCCGCCATGCCATCAGGTGGGAGAACATGCCATGCCATGTTCCTTTGGGCTTCAGTACTTTGTAAAGCAGGGTTTGTAGATGAGTGATGTGGTAGACACCGCGCTGCAACCTGCGCCGGCGCCGACTCCGACCGTGGAACCGTGTGTTTCGAACTTCGATGACGGCGTCGTTGCCGATGTCGAGTGACCCGCCGGAGGTGTGGCCATGGTGAAGGGTCACCCATAAGGACGATCAATTCTATGGTCAAAAAAAAAGTCAAAAAATCAACCTTAAATTTCATGACATCACAATTAAATATCATCATTAAATCACTATATTGATATTGTTGGTATTTGTTGTTTAATTTAATGATACATAGGACGCCAAGCTGCAGCATTTCCACCGCCAGGTGGTGCTGCAGATCTACGATGAATGGCGTAGATGGCTGGAGCTTCCCGGTGAGTTGCCGCAGATTGTCTGGGAACGGATGCACCAACGTGGTGAGTATCTGAGGCGGCAGGGGATGATCTGTGATTGATGGAAGCTTCAGGCTGGGAAGATGATAGGCTATATATGCGGTAACGCCATTTAAATATGTGGAGGGCGGGTCAGACCGCGAGCCCCCGGAGGTAGCATGAAATACCAGTTCGTATATTTAAAAGTCCGTATATTTAAATGTAGTTACGGTAATTATATATACATATATTATGTGATTATAATTGATTATACTTACGTACTAGTATCATAAATGATATATATATATATATTCTATAATGTTAATATATGTTAATTATATGTACATACAATGTCATCAAATGTTATGGGTGACAGTGGATGGGGCCATCGGACGAGCAATACGGTATAAAAAATCAGTACGCGGAAATGGTGTGTAGGCCAAAACATGCGCTTGGACACATTTGGTACAACAACTTGGATCTATCTAATTTGGTTGGTGCTTTGGAACATTTTTTATTTTTTCATATATTGGGAATAATAATCCCAACTGACTAATATTTTTCAGAGGGGTTTAAACCACCAACCAGTAATCAGATGCAATGACCTTCTCCAAACCGCGAGACAAGGTGCAACACAGCAAGCCGCCAGTATCCGCCAGTCAAAGGCATTCTCACAACACCCAAATAATTGATGGTTCAACTGGTTCAACTGGTTCAACTGCCCAAGTTAATCCAAGTTTTGATGCTTCAATCCCCAAGTTATTCAGCCAGGAGCCTCCTTCAGTTCATGGTCTGCGGCTCCGAGCCGCACCGAAGTGGCAGCGACGAGCATGCCGAGTGGAGGTCGCACAATGCCATGCAGACCACCTGTATGGTGCTCACCGCTCCAGGCCGCAGCGGTGTTTTTTTTGGTGGGAGCCTCTGGGAACTTCAGTTAGTAACTGGAAAATCACCATTTGTAATAGGTAGATCATCATAAATTATCATAAATTCATATTCAGTCATCTATAAATGGGTCATTTTCCATATGTTAAATAACCAGATAACTTGGGGATTTAGTCAACAAATTATATAAGGATGCACTACGAGTCAATGGGGAACCAACGTAATCAGATTTTTGGGTGCGTCAGAAAATGGTGTATTATCCGGAATAACCGTTTCAATTTAATAGGGAAAAACCTGAAAAACGAATCGATTTTGGGATAACGGGATGCCCTTTCAGACAAACCCATACATATATAATCATATATATATATATATGAATAAGATGTATTATATAGTGTGATCGATAATTATCTATATATATACATTATATATCTAGACTTAGATATCATATCTATATTTAAGTTGGGGTATTTCTATCTCTATGTGGCAAATGTTGTTGGAAAACCTAGGGAAAACACACTCAATGGATGGCCCGCTTCCAGCTGATCCCAGTTACTATCGATGATGGGGGGTTGGAAGCCGTTGAATTTCGTACGGAACTCTACGGTTTTGGGACAGAGCTGTGGAAACATGATGAATATACATACATACATACATACATACATACATACATACATACATACATACATACATACATACATACATACATACATAGATACATAGGTGATCGAATATGATTCATGTTACCATATCACAACAATTTACTCAGAAATATTTCCAATTATATACAACCATCCGATCTCCTTCAAACCTTGCCACAGGTTGGCATGTCGCGAATGCCACCCTGGCAGCCACCTGCCTAGAACTCTTGGGAGGTCTACAGCCTGGATGCCCCGGGTTCAGCCTTCACATCTGCAGCTGGGCTATGATGGCGAAGATCGTGGGGGATTTTTGTGCCAAAATGCGGATTCAAGGATGAAACATAGGGGTTTCCCTTCAGTGGGTTTCTCCAAAATCATGTAAACTTACTGTTTCACCCCCAATGGGACTTATATGGAATTATGGTCATTTCAAGCGAGAATAATCCCATCTCCCCAATGACCCATTTTTAACAGCTATTAAACACGCTCCGGATGGTCCCACATTTCTGTGTTTTTGTCCCTGGTTTTACCATGGAATTTCTGGGCTTTGTGTTTTTTTGGACTCAAGTCGGCGGTTTTTGGATTATCCACATTTTAACATAGATTAACCCATTGAATCCCCTCGGTGATACCGAAAAAAAGACCAACTCTTGGAGCCACAAAAATGACAATTTTTTAGACGAGTCTATGGTACAGACATGCCCAGATACCCATTCCTGCCATTCCTGTTGGGTTGCCAGTATATATATATACATATACATATATATACACGTGCTCTATAATGTGAACATATTATATATATATACACTATATATACAATATGCATTATATGCACATACATGCTACACAAACATAATGCACACACACACACACACACTCTGTAGATGATCTTCATGTATTCGTCTCCCCAGGCACCGTCCTGCAGCACTTGCTGATCGCGCACGAGGCGGACGTCTTGGCGCTGCTGCTGCACTACCAAGCGCCCTTCGTGTTGCTACGCGCCTTGAACCGTCCGGGATGTTCGGAAGTACTGCAGATCTTATTAGGTTGGGAAGCTCAGGAGATTTGGCGCCAGCAGGGGTGTCGTTTTGGCTCTTTGGGCGAAAAGGAGGTTCTGGGTGGTAAAGTAGTTGTGAACCTTACCAAAAGACTCCATGTTGATAGTGGACACTTTTTGAATCTTTTTGACTATGCACATAAATATACATCAATTTGGATGAAGCCCCAGTTGATGAACAGGGACCACTTAAATACAACAACTCTAGACTCTGCTACCATAGCTTCATCACTCCTGTGGCGAGCCAGGTGCAGATGCAATGCTTCCCAGGATAGTGCCTCACATTGCCATGAGGTGTGGATGCTGATGTCGAAGAAGAGAAGCGGAGAATAGCGGAGAGATCCTGGAACAAGATAGCCGGAAATACCGCAAATTAAAGCAACCTGTCTCTCTCTCTCTATATATTTCTAGATACTGTATGACTGTATATAGAAATATATGATATGTATTGAATGATACATGATAGTAAAGTGGTAAACCCAACAATTCAACCTCCATTTGGCCATTTTTTCCTAGTCCTTGCTGCTGGATATGTCCCATATCCAGGCCGCTCCACGTGACTTCATTGCAGCAGGCTGATCAGTCATGATCTGCAAAGTGTGGTATATGGGTGGATGTATCCCGACTGATGACTGATGATGATTCATTTTTCTATCACTAGATTTTCATGATTGATGGATGTATCATATGGATGAATCATATGGCCATTCACCAAAAAGCAACTCCGCGTAGTGTTGCTATCCCTTCTGTCACATCAGTGTGCCCAATGGCTCAGTGCAGGTGCGACAATACTTGCTGGCATTCCAGTGGCCCAAGTACTTGGAGGCTGTGCTGGCTGGTCGGGCTCTCAGAAAGGCAGGCGCACGAAAAAAAGTGCTGAATTCGGCGTTCGGCGTTCGAACTGTCTCGTGTAGTTGACTCATCCCATTTCGCGAATATTAAGTAACCAGTACCCACCATATGTACTAGACCATGGGTTTCTGGGGGCATTTAAATTGGGGGACAGAGATTATGCTTCTTGGAGACAGATTAGAGTGATCCTGCAACTGCTGAGAAAGAGCTGGAAACTTTTGCAGGCTTCCTACAACTAGTGGCATTGATGGAAGCATTTATTGGAAAAGAACATGTCCAATTAGACACTGTCCAACAGTACGATTGCCAAGTCTTCCTGTTGCTACCACTGTAGCAGCTCACAAAATGTCCTGCGGCCTAGATTCAGTCAGGTTTGGCTGAGACGATTCTTTGCAAGTTGGAATTTTTCCACGGTATACAAAGAATATTCACACATGTTCAAAGGTATGATTCCTTTAATGTATTCTTCAAGCGTTGCCAAGTAAGGTTTCGAATGGTTTCGATGTGAGAACGAGATAAACACACAACTGAATCACCATTTACCACAGCTTCAAGTGAGGGGGGTGATATGTTGAAACTACTAGTACAATTTTTGCTTTGAGATTGGATTAAGGACACAATTGACCCGAAATCCTTGGCTTTCGGGTTAAAAACCCTGGTTTCAAGCAACATTTCCATCCATTGAGATTTCTTATATCCAGCAAGCCACCTGCAATTAACTGGTTCCACCAGCAACTATGGTTGCATCAATCCACAATTGACTGATTTCATCCGTTGCAAGGAGCGGTCCAGACCTCTAAGAGGCACGGATGTCGCTGCTTTTTAAGCACCGTTGATGTAGCTGGTTTTCTTGGTAATATGTAGCCAATATCAGCGTTGATCCCAACCATTGTATCCGGAGGGTTGGGAGCCTCCAATGCAACAAGGGCATGGAAAACATGGCATCTTGGCATCAACCGGTCGCAACCGGCAACAACTATAAAGCCTAGAACTGTTGAGATGGATGAGTCGACTACATTGCCCATCACCCACGGCATCACTGGCAGAAACGCTAATATATGCTAATATGATTTTGCAGTGCATCATTTCCTATCAATTCATTCTGCAACACACTCCCACCAATAGGGAATAGATATTGTTCTATATTTGTTCTCATAAATCTTCTCATATTCCACAGGTGATTCGTTCCACCATCATTTCCCGATTCGGAGCTTCGGAGATTCGGGGACCGCCAGGGAGCCTGGCACACCTGGGACGCCACAAGTGAAGTTTCAGAGCCCAGGCGGTGGATGGATGGTTGGATGATCAACTCCATATAGTTAAGCCATGTGGTTACTGGTTAACCATGTGGTTAAGCCATGTGTTTTTATCCATACATAGCCACAATCAACTCAAAAACATGGGAGTTGCTAACTTATATATAATCTTATATAGCTTATGGATATAAGATGATATAAGATGATGTAGGTTATAATGGTGAGTAAATTCAAAATTGGCCAGGCGCCGCAGCATGGCTGGAGTCTATAGAAGCTGGAAAGGCTGGGGGTTTGTCTGGAATGGCATGGAACAAGTCTAGCTGAAATCGAAGTTGATGAGCTGCTGGAGTTTCTTTTGTTTTGAGCTGTCTTTGAGATGAATCGGAACCAAAAAGGGCCAATTGAAATGAGGTTTAGTCATTCCATAGACTCATGTGGTCAATTTTTTAAAAAGAATCAACTTCTCCAATGTCCACCAGAAATGAGATTGACACCCCCAATTCCAAGCCTCCTTATGCCTCCCAAAGGCCAAAGCTACGCCTTGTTCAACGCCGCAACGGCAGCAGCTGTCAACACCCGAGGTGGGCCAGCAATCAAGCAATGTGGGTTGTTGGTAAAGCATTTCTCAGCCATGGCCATGTAAGTTTGTCCAAAAAGGACGCATACCGATACCACATACATGATGTTTAGTTTCATTGGGAATATATTGGGAACAGGATAATCCGGGGGATGGAATGGGGTAGCCTAGTGACTAGTGACAAACCCATACATTATCCTGGCTTCAAGATGGCATCGGAACAGCTACGACGGCTACGAGGCAACTCCGCTCCAGTCCTTGGAGGCACACAGGTCCTCGCCGTCAACAGAGGCCACATGCAGAGTGCCGTTGCACATTCTCAGAGATGGCCTGTGATCGATTGCTCCTGAAACATTGGCATCAGCTGCTCGAAAAAAGCTTCTGTTTAGCATTCAAATAGAATGTCTTCTGTTGATTTCGGCACAAAGTGGCTTTAAGAAGTCATAAGTCTTAATACAGATCCTACGCTTCTGCGGTCAGCGGAACCTTAGGATCTGTATTAAGACTTATTATCTTAACTTCAGGCCTAAGCCTTTGAACTTTACTGGTTTCCCAAGGAACATCGCCATCCCCCCAGCGTACGCGCCATGGGAAACAGCTGGCGCCGCCATGGTGAGCTTCCTGGACCTTTTTTGGGTGAGCTTCGAGAGCTCCAAGCTGTTGAGGTCTACAACAAGCTGCAGGTCTCAAATTGGGTACCCCAACCCGGATACCCATGGTACCCATACGCATCATTTAGGGCAATTTTTAACAATGGTGATTTTATGATATTTTATGGGTGCCCCACAAACTGAGACGAACCCGAAGTCAGGGTTACCAAAGGAGAAAAGGCATCGTGAAGTAACTGCTGAGAGAGAAATGTCGCTTAACATCTTGTCGACTCGTGATTTCAAGTAGGGACTGTTAATCCCGTCCCCTAGTACAAAATACCTCCTAAATGGATTTAAATGGTCCCAAATATGTGAGAATGTCCTACTAAACCATGGTTTCTATATGTTTCTATGGGTACTCTCAACTTAAGGACATTTAGTATCACGGACCTGCTAGGACACAAGAGAGTTGATCTTGGTGGTGGATACCACTTTGGACAATGCAGCGGAGATGGACGATGACACTGCTGAAGTGAACTTTCTGCCCCCTGAGCGTTTCAAACGATTGCTAGTGGAGGTGCTGAAAAGTTTGGGACGTATCTCAAAATCACGGGACAGATACGGAATAATGGAAAGTTTATGTAAATTCAACATTTTGTTTGTACCCCACACATCCCCACACATTTGTATTAAAACTTAATATGATATGTATATTAATAAGAGTTAGTTAATAGAAGTGTATTAGTGAATACACTTATTTTGTATCTTTTGATGCACTAATTCATGTGTAGTCCCCGTGGATCTCAGCTTTGAACGTCCCCAGGTGATCGCCAAGCGTCGTGCACGGGGTTGGACCGTCGTGGTCATGTGCAACGGTCCAACGAGTCCACGGCGTCTGGGAGGATTGGGCGGTGAGGATCCGACTTTGGTGAAGGAAGTGTGCCGAATGGCAGGTGTGGGGGGAAGAAATATGAAATGATGGCAGGTGGTAATTAGATGTAATGAATGAGTTCCAACTCCATAATGATCATTAATGATGACTATACAAATCTCCATACAGATCTTATTTCTGACTCGAAAGCGTTCAAGTCCAAGATGGTTGAAGGATGTTGAATAAAAAACCTATGAATCCCAAATCGACTCTACAAGCTCTTGGCCACCCACAAAGCGCCACAGTCACGCAATCCTTCAGACGAGCTGCCCGATGAAACAGGCGCCGATCAAATGAACCTGGAACCCTGGCAGGCAATGTGGAGGGCTTCTATCACCTGTTTCCTTGGCTCAGCCCCAAGCACGACTTCTTTGAAGCAGGCCGTTTGTATCCCTCTCTGATAGCAAGGGACAGGGGAAGCTATTTGTTTCTAAGCAACTTTGGGATTGCCAGCGACCCATACATTTACCGTGCTTTAGATATCAAGTTTGTAGTGAACTGCTCCCGTGACCTTCCTTTCGTGGACGAAGTGGCCTCGCTTCTGCAATCAAAACCTACTGGCTCCACTGGGAACGAGTCGCAGGCACCGATTCGGACTGATCTGCATGTGGAACTCACTGACCGCTTTCGAGTTCCTGTGGACGATTCTGTCGACCATCGGATTTGCGAGCACTTTGCAGACAGCGTACGGTTTATCGCAGAAGCCATGGAGAAGCAAGCAGGACACGTGCTGATACACTGTAAACATGGCCAAAGTCGTTCAGCCACCATTGCAGCTGCATATTTGCTTTACGACTCCCAACAGAAGGGAACTCCAAAGACAGTGCAGGAGGTTCTTGCAGATCTCAAGCATTGTCGGCCTAGGGTCAGTCCCAATGAAGGCTTCTTAAAACAACTTCAAGAAGCTTTTGAGCAGTGCTGAGTTGATCTACCGTGATGCCAGTGATGCCCCAATCTTGCAGAGGAGCGTTCGAACGGTCGGCGTCCATCCGGGATGATGATCCCCTGACCAATGGCACCAGCAACCAGAAAGGAAGGATCCAGGATACCAGCAATGGTCTTGGGAAAATTTACCCTGTACTTCAAGCCTTTGGCTGCCGTGGAATGTGGATTCACCTTCATGTACAGTTTCTTTGGGTGACACCAGCTGCCACGTTTCCAAAAAATCTGTTCTCGGCCGGCAAAGTCTGCGAAGATCATGACATAGGGACGAACATTGACCCCAAATGTCTGGTCTAATATTGGAAATGACCAACAATTAGTTAGCTTATAGCTACCCCAAGGGCTTGAGTCGAGCCATACCCATATACCACCCAGCCAGGCTGCAGGTGAGACGTGGATGCCTCGGGCGCCTCCCACGCAGACCTCGCAGGTACGGGATGGCATCGCAGCTGGTCACAACCGGAGGTAGTAGTCATGACTCTGCCCTTTGGCTGTGTGCACTAGTCATAGCAATTGTTACCAGAATACAAATGCCAGCAGTACTATCAGTAATATCTTGGCGTCGGGCTGCGGGCTGACCTGGAGTGAAGCAGTTCAGTTGAGGAACCAAGTCAGTTTTATAAGACATCAAAAGGATTTGTTGTTTGGCGGAGTGTTGTCGAATACTGTAGGTATCTCAGGAATTGGATAGAGTTGGGAATCCTGCGATTTTCTATGGCGCTGTAATAGGACTACGTTAAAGTGGCAGGAGTCAACTCGAGACAAAGACTTTTGGACGGACCAGACTTTCAGACAAGCTTTGGACATCTTTGGACAATGAAATGTTTCCCAGACAGCAAAGAAACATCATTTGGAGGTGATGTGCACCCCGCCTCGAAGCTTGGCAGAAAGATGTTGACTGTGGGGACGTTTGCAGAGTTCCAGCTCCGCCGAACCTGTACCAATTGGATTGTTGCTGATGAGGTAATCATTGAAGGCAAGCACTTGATTTGGTGAATTGAGCCTTCCAGTTAAATAGATTTCCTCTATTTTGTCATCTCGGCATCCAACTATTACTTAGCTGTGATGATCTGTGATGAGTGCACGGCCTGGAAGCATGGTGTAGTGTGGCCAAAAGGGCAGTGAGTGGAAGTTGAAGTGTTTGCGCAATCCGTGCAGCTGGATGTGGAGGGTATAGTTGCTGTCCTTGCATGACCGGATCATGCGTTTTTCAGCTGCTTTTCCTTTTTGCCATTTTTTTCTCATGAAACCAAACCACAACCCCCTTTGTGAGTCCCCACTGTAAGTGCTGTGTGGTATCGGACCTGCAGTTCCGATTTGCTGTTGCCCTAGCTACTGGGAATTGCTTCTATCTACCGACCACCTACAGCATGTCTAGTCTTTGCCTTTATCCACCATACATCGAGTTTAACATACTTCATGCGTCCTCTCCATCCCTGAGGGTGAGGGATTACCTTTGAGAGGAGTTGCAATCATTTGGAGGTTTCAAGTTTCAGCATCCCAAATGAAGGCCCCCACACACACAGACCTAAAAAGCCAATTGAGGCTGTCGACCTTCCAGCGAGGGGCTGGGGAGGCCTTTGGGGACGTGGCATGAGAGATGCTTAGACGATGTTGCTTCAACTTCTGTGGCCACATGGCGGATTTTGCCAAAAATGAATTGAACCGTTGGGCTGTGGGTCTCCCATCCATATAATATAATATAATATAATATAATATACTATCATATAATATCATTTGAATTCATGTTCATCTATTGGATGAAGGGACTTGATGTCTTGGTGTCCTAATGCCCAGGGATTCGCCAGATCTTCAGGAGGATTCCAGAGGCGCAGAGCCCGCGCCGCCATCCAAAGACCACAATCGTCAGTCTCGGAGAGTCACAGCTCAAAATCGCATGACATGGTGCCACTGGTGCCTTCCCAGATGCCAGCATCACGAAGCCGCTGCCAGGGGTAGCGGTGCCTCTGGATTTCCTGTCCAGTATCTTGCATGCCTTCAAGCGTTCGGATCAGGTCGGGGGTTGTGCCATGGTCCATGGTCCAGATGCGTGGAATGGATGGGACCGTAGGGCCAGTAGGGCAAGGTGAATCTGAGTCATAATTATAGACACACAGACATACACAATGTGTGTTGAGAATATATATAATATATATATACTGTATATATGATATGTAGACTGTATACTATTGTACACTGTATGATATGAATATGCATTGCATTTTGTTATTGTTCAATGATTTGTTGCTCATACAATCACATGCATCCATCCAGCCATCCTTCCGTCTGTCCATCCATCCGTCCATCCATCCATCCATCCACCCACCTGCACTTACACTGCAGTCCACTACACTGCAGTCCACTACACTGCTTCATGTTACATTGCATTACATTACATTACATTACATTGCGTTACATTACATTGCGTTGCAGTACTTAGTCAATTTTACCACATCATATTACATTACATTCCATGACATTGCGTTGCATGTTATATGGCATTACCCACACACACACACAGATTGTGTATATATGTACGTACATATATATATATACATACAACAACGTAGAAATAGAACAACTATTTCCGTCTGCGGCAGGTGGCTGAACGCTGCCTGGCCCGGATGGCGGAAGATTGGGAGAGTCAGGAGCGTGCCAAGGTCAGCTAGCCCAAATCGAGTGACATATTGAAAAAATACACAATTGCTCATCCACCTATCGCTTGAGACAACGGCATTGCGACTTGTTCAAAGCTATGATTTGCGCCTTTTGACCAGTTTGTTGTCTGACTCCGTGATTGAAAGGTCTGAAGCACATATATATATATACGTATAATATAGTTAGACTGTTGCTCCCCCGTCTTTCTCATCTAACCGCCCACATTATTATACAAGCAAATTCTATGGGGTTAATACCAAAGACAGGGGAGCAACACCTTATAGAAAACAATAAC
>Ga0126342_10015328_pt1 | contig 13445 bp, 20 predicted proteins | sample Cyp1metagenome_FD_92528 | JGI IMG/M metagenome (GOLD analysis project Ga0126342, IMG submission 92528) | Coral microbial communities from Lord Howe Island, Old Settlement Bay, Australia - Cyphastrea 1 metagenome | ecosystem: Host-associated > Invertebrates > Cnidaria > Coral ...
GACTACTTGATGGTTCGGCCAATGAAGGCTTGGCGGCCCTCAGTCAAATCCTCAAACGAGGACAGCCCACTCTAGGTCAGCTATGGACAAGTCACCTCTCGCCGCAGGATGCAGAAGACCTTACAGGATGGCCTGGTCTTACTTATCTACTTATAACTAGGTTATAATATGGTTTTAACATGTATAATTTGTCTTTAAATTGGTTTTAAGTAGGTTAAGTAGCATTTCTACTTATCTACTTAAATCGTACTTATAAGTATCTATAAGTAGGTTGTTCTACTTATTAAGTAAAAATAAGTAGAAATAAGTAGCTTGATGTTATGACGACATAAGTAGGCTAACCAACTTAGTTCGACTTAGGGTCTACTTATTTCTACTTATCCTACTTATGCAAAAACCTTTCTTTTTTAATGTTTGTGTGTTTGAATCGATTTCTTATCATCATTTCATGTGATTTTCTACAAGTTGCATTGAATGAAATTAAGTTCATTTTTGTGTGGGAAGGTTGCATAGGATTTGTTCAGCCGGTTGCAGTGTGTAATGATGAACGGAAGGATTTGGATTTGCATTCGGCAGTTCATGTGTTTTGTAATAGGTGGCTAAGAAGTTGAAGGATTTAGCAGATATGACGGTGATTCGGATTTCGATATATTGCATGGACCTTTTATATTATCTATGAGTTGTTGTTGTTTTTGCCAGAGCGGTGTGGCCGCTGTAAGACTATTGACTTTTTTTTTTATTATATGGTTATATGATTCTATATACAGGTAAAGCGGGTAAGCGGTTTGTCCGCTATTATTTCTGTACATCGTTGTGCATTTCAGCGGTTTGCTTGTTTTGCATTTTCATATATATATATAATTCTCTGAAAGTCTGCGACATCATGGATCTGCATTGTTTTCATCTCCGCGTTGGCTTGCCAGTTGTGTCAGTAGATTTATCTGACATATATGACCTATATAGAGAGCAAAAGTGTCTTGCATTTAATATCATGTTGTGCAGGGATATTTTGAATGTTTATGTTATAATCGACGATGGGCCAATCGCTGACGGAGCTGGAGCCTCCGCCACATGGAAGCGGCCCACCAAATCCTGCGGAACCTGATGAAGTTCCATTCATGCGGCCGCGCCCGAAACGAAGGTTGCCGCCTGGTCCATATGCCAAGACGTCAGTAGAGGAGCATTCGGTAGCAAAAGCAGCTGGACCACGACCGTTGCCAAAACCTCCGCCACCTGCAGCACCTCCTGCTGCAAAAGCTGGGCCCGTCGCTAAAGCTTCTGGAGCTGCAACTGCTTGTGGAGGAACAACTGCAAAGGCGCCTCCGGCTATGGCGAAAGGACCTTCTGCTTCCAGCACTGCAAAGGCGACTCCGGTTTTGGTGAAGGTCTCTCAGAGTGAAGGATATGCAGGACTTTTCTGTTATGTTGAGGGGTGGCATTTTTGTTTTCGATTTGATGGGTTATGACGAAGTGTGACCACTATGTATTATATATGTGTGATAGAGGTTGTGTCGCTTTTTCTTTATATATTGCTTGGATCCTCCAAGCACAGGTTTTATGTGACCTAGTCATGGATTGCCCCAAAGCGGTGTGACCGCTGTAAAGATTTTAGAAATAGTAGTTGGAACTTCGAACTATTGTAGACATTTTTGAGCGGAAAGACCGCTTTACAGGAGCACCTTGGAGAGTGAATCAACAGGCGCGGTGGCCGAAGCATGGTCTGCCTGCGTGTCTGAGATTGGCTGTGGTCGAGCGCGACATGGAATACCGTGCCATGCTGCATGCAGCTAGCAGCTCATCTGGCCCCTCGATGGCCGAACCGTCTACAACGACCACGGTAGCTCCTGCAGTTGGCAGCGCAGCGAGCTCTTCGCTGTTGGACGAGTTGGTGCCGCCAGCAGTCAAAGCAGGTCACTATGTGGTGGAGGCTTCTCATGATGTTCCTTCCTTCGCTGCTATGTCGGTGCCAGTGATGCCGACCACAAGCGGTGCTCGTGTCAAAGCTGCGGCACCTCCTATGTTGCCACGTTCCCCTGAGAGACGTTCAGATGCTGCAACCGGTGACTTTGATTTCCGACCCTGGGAATCGAGTCGAGAGCGCCAGTGGAGGTTGTATGGCGTATGGCGCTGCCGCGGTGGCCGCCGACAGGACGAATTCCGGCGTAGATGAGTTCCCAAAAAGTGTTGCTTGCCGTTTGCGCCATTTTTAAATATAATTTGGAAGTTATTTTCTTCTGAGCGGTTTGGCCGCTGCTAATCTGTCACGATGATGTTGCTTTGTGGATATAGATTGTTCGAGATTAAGTTTGAATAAACGGTTGTGCCTGGTGTTAGCGGTGTGTCCGCTTTTTCTCATGGGAATTTGTGTGGTGAGAGGTTAGCGGTGTATCCGCTTCACTTTAATTCATGTTACGTCGATGTGAAACTTGATGTCTGCTCTCTATCCAGGTTGCTCAGCTTATAGCCATGACACATGTGACTCGACTGTGTCAGCAATGACTGACCGTAGAAAGAATCAGAACTATCATTCCCTTCCGCACTATCTCACCAACGAGCTATGGACATGCATCTCAACGGACCCCCGAGAGAAGTCGCAGGTCAAATTGTATTGGCATGCGTGGGTGTTGGGGCTTCGGTGCCCTTCAGAGATGACGTTCGCAGTCATGGATATGATTTTGCGTTTGCATGGTCCATCGGAGATGGCTCGAAAAGCTTCCTCTTTTGATCGTTACCATGAGATTGGTGAGATGAAGAAGCATTGGAGGAGATTTAAACAATCCAGGATCCAGGCTGGGGAAGACACTACCTATACAGATTACATGGAACAGCTCCCCAGGGAATGCTCTGATCTTCCTGCTGAATATTACTTGGCAGCTTTTCAGTATGAGGCGCCTGAGCCGTGTCGTCACTGGAACGGATCAATTTGCTGGTTGGATTTTTCAGTTTGGATGAAACCTCCAGAGGTTCGATTTCATTTTTTTAGTTATGTCATACCCAGGTATACCACTTGATGACCTCCTGACGGCGATAGGCGCTTCCAAGCTGCGCCGGTCCAAAGAGAGTACGCAAGGCAACACTGCTCCTGAAGAACCTGAGAAGTATAAGTTGATGGAGTTTGCCTTTCGAATGGGACGGTCGAGCCTACCTTCAGCCTCTTCGGTTGCACCGACTCCCAACCCAGAGCAGCTTGCCGCACCTGCTTTTCCGGCCTTGGAAGATGGTTCGGTTGATGGTCCAGCTTCTGCAGACACAGTTCCCAAGGCGAGACCTGTTGCTGAAAGGTGTTGCAAGTTCCAAAGACTTTGTGTCTTTTTGGGATAGTTCATTGGAAGTATGTAGTCCTTCGTGCAGGAGATGGATGCGCCTCACGTAGATGGGCACTGCCGAGGAGAGGACTACAGACCCAGGTCATGAAGACGTTGCTTTCCCTGGGTTCGAAGGTGATCAGACTGAAGCAGACCCGGTCAGTAAGATGCAAGAGGCTTTGAAGTTGCGGGAAGAGTCCAAGGGCAAGGTCACTGCACCAAACAAAGAGAGCCAGCTGGGTGCCAAACCAAAGTCCACGTGTGCCATGAAGAGGCCGGCTTCCGCCAAGATGGTCACGGCGAAGGCGAAAGCCAAGTGTGCCATGAAGGTTGCTCCAAAGGGCAGTGCTAAAAAGGCAGGGTATATTCTGGTTCAAAAAGGGCTTTCAGTCACACCACTTTTTTTCCTTGAAAGGGTTCCGATTTCCCATGTAGGTCGACAAAAAGATGCAGAAGAAACCGGCCAAGCAGGTGAAGATGACTCGCTCATGCGTCTATTCGAGAGCCTACCACCACATGAAATGCCGCCAAATAGCAAAAAAAAACAAGACAAACATCATCTGTTGGTTTTGTTTTTTTTTTGGAACGTAAACTATAGCGAGCGGTGTGTCCGCTTCATATACATGTTTCTAGCGGTGTGACCGCTGAATGACTAAGCAAGTAACGCGTCGCATGTGCCAATATATTGGGTATATTTCTTTCCTTTGCATACCTAGGCAAGCTACTAGCTGATGGCAAATTGTCCGAAGAGATGATCACCAAGAAAGCCAAAGCTGCTGGTAACGCAGCTGTGAAGAAGGTCTTCCATGTCAGCTGAGCCAGACAGAAGTCTGATTTTGAGCGATGCCACTTCGAATCTATATCGGCAAAAGAGAAATGACAAAGGGTATCTGTTGGGTTTGTCACAAACTTGGAACAATATTGAATTAAACTGGCATCGAAAATGTTAGTTCATTTGTGCTTTAGATGTGCTTTGTTTGGTTCGAAGCGGTTTGACCGCTCCAAGCGGTTTGTCCGCTCGAGGTAGCATATGCGTGTAATGGCAAATATTTAAATAAAATAATATATATATATATACATGTAAATTGGTTGGTTTGATTTTTTTTAACCAATAAATACATGAACAAAAATAATGACACATATACATATTATATATATATACATGTGAAACTAGTTCTCCTTGCTTCGAAAAACTTCGAATAAATCCCTACAGGTGTTCGATCTCTAGTTGTTGATGAAAATGGCCCACATGGGCGGCCGCTTCGAGTATAGCTACATCTCATGGAGCACCATGGAAGGCAACAACGATGCAATCTGGTGGGATATGTGGGCCAGGAACAAAGCTTGGACGGTCTTGCCTCCGACGCAAGAGCAAAGGCATCGCCGTTGTGGCGAGGCGTTGTACCTCGGCGACGGAATGATGAACGTGAAATTTTGCTTCGTTCACCATCCGAACATGGACTTGAAGCCCACCTGGAAGATGCATCTTGGGCAGCAGTTGTTTAGCTTTCTTGCAAGGGGACGTTTTGGATGAAAGAACGGCAGTGCTAATATCTCTTAGAGTGGTGGATGTCTTGCTGGAGGTACATCGCTCGAAGTGGCATCGCGATCATCGTGCGACCAACTGGAAATCCTCAAGGCCTCAAAGTCTTGAAATTTGTTTGGCATCGCCAGACCAAAGCAGTGGACGTGGTGTCTGCCTTGCATGGAGAGCTGGTGGTGACGCTTTCTAGCAAATGGGGGCCCACGAGCAAATTTGTCAAGGCGCATGCGGGCAGGTCTAAAATTTTTGGCAAACCATGGCCAAAACAATTATAGCTGTGTATATGTTGCTTAGTTCAACAAAAACTATATATATATCCTTGCACGACGCATAACATTGGAAACTAATTTTTGTTTCTGCAGCCGTTTGGTTTCCGCTGAGCGGTTTGACCGCTTTTAATATATATATATATGCATATATAGAATGATTCCGCTTATATCAAACTTCAAACGAGCTTGTGTGTCTGCAGCGGTTTTTTTCCGCTTAGCGGTTTGACCGCTTTTATTATATATATATGTATAATGATTCCGCTTATATGAAGCTTGAATCGAGCTTCTGTGTCTGCAGCGGGTTTTTTCCGCTAAGCGGTTTGACCGCTTTTATTATATATATATATCTATATATATAATGATTCCGCTTATTTGAAGCTTGAAACGAGCTTCTGTGTCTGCAGCGGGTTTTTTCCGCTTAGCGGTAAGACCGCTTTTATTCTATAGATATATAGTATTTATATATATATGTATATATATAATGATTCCGTTTATATCAAACTTGAAACGAGCTTGTGTGTCTGCAGCGGTTTTTGTCCGCTTAGCGGTTTGACCGCTTTTATTATATGAAGCCTACTTCGGACGGGATGATGAGGTTAGGCAAGAACGACCATCTGGCCCTGGGAATTTCAAGCGTAGAATGATTATGTTTTTTGTCCTCTTAGCGGTTCGCCCGCTTTTTTTTGAGTATAGCCGGGGCTTGAGCTTGCCTTCTAGAAACATTCATTTACACATGCGGACAAACCAGCTCGCAGCAGTGATGTTGGACTCAGCTGAGCTAACAAACAAACCTGTCGTCTGGGCAGGTGATGACTGCGTTTCTTGAGCAGGCGGATGGGACGACCGGCCGAGAAGAGTTGATCTTGGGCAGCTGCCAAATCGCTGCTATGGTGGGCGATCTGAGGCTTCCAGCTGCACTTTTTGAATTGCCCTTGGGCACCCTCTTTGAGAAACCCGATGCGGTGCAGGAAGCTCTGGCGGCCGTCGAAAGCGAGCAAGAGCGTTTGATGCGACGGTCCGTTTTTATTTGGGGGGGAAAAAAAAATCATAACGAATGGGTTTTGGCAGCTTGTCATTACATATATTTATATATATATTTTTTTTGTTTAAACAAAAAAAAGAACAGCTCCACGGCAGGTGGATTGCGGAAGGATTTTTTCCGGCGCAAGAGGTGGCGCCAATGGTTGTTGGACCTCAAGAAGTGGCCGACAACCCTGGCCAGCGTGGTGGCAACAATGTCCGTGCTGGGAGAAGCAGAATGAGGAGGCCAGCGGCCGCTGTGCGAAAACCAATGAAGAAACCATCGGCCAGGTGATAGACTGAGATCGGAGGAAGAACCCATCGGCCAGGTGATAGACTGAGATCGGAGGAAAAAAAAGAGGTGTGGTCGTTTGATTTCTTTGGGGGCCATGGGGTTTTTCGCAATCATATTTGAGCGGTATTTCCGCTAGCAAACAAGCAACCATGATTGAGAGCGGTGTGGCCGCTGAGCGGTGTGTCCGCTGGTTTATGTTAATCCATTTCCTCATCAACTCGATCCATACCCTATCTATACCCTATCTATACCCTATCTATACCCTATCTATACTTCCGTTCTGATTTCTTCATTTTTCATCTACCCTATCTATACCCTATCTATACCCTATCTATACCTCCGTTGCGATTTCGCAACTTTTTCTCTACCCTATCTATACCCTATCTATACCCTATCTATACCCTATCTATACTCTCGCTGTGTTTTCGGTGCTTTTCATCTACCCTATCTATACCCTATCTATACCCTATCTATACCCTATCTATACCCTATCTATACCCTATCTATCGACCATCTATATGATATCTATTCGTAAAGTGCCTGCTGGCAAGTGTTTTTGCTGGCAATTTCTCCTTGCTGATCTCACTTTCACCGTGGCCAACATTTGGATGTAAGTCTGTAGTGGAAGTGTGTCTTCTGTCCAACTTTGCTGCGCACATGGCTTCTTCCGTTGCGTTGGTGGAGACTCAGGAAGGTGATGTTGCAAAGGCGGCCGACAAAGCCTCTTGCGTCAAGTGCGGCTGCCCGACTGACGACTTCGACAGTCACTCGTTACAGTGCCGTCAGTGCTGGAACGTGCACCAGATCCTCTATCGACATCTTGGTGGAGCACCGTCCACTTTGCAATCGCTGCAGCCTGATGAGCAAAAGAAGTTCTTCAAGGACGTGGGAAGCAAGATGAAGATCACCCCGAAGAACGGCAGGTGGGCACTTGTTAGAGCTGCCATGGTCAAGAGCATCACACATTACAGGAAGGAAGAACGTGTCACCAGCGTCAAACGCAAATTTTTGCCGTTGTCAGTGCTTGAGAAAAAGGGATACGATGTGGATGCTATCAAGGCTCATGGAGACCGTCGCGAGGACGAGGCACCTGAAGTGGTGTATATGCCAGAATTCACTCATGTCAGCTCTCAAACTTTCTTCTTGCATACTTGTTTTGGCGGTGTGACCGCTTCTGTCTGCTATTGTGAAATCTATAGGTATGTCGTCGAAAGAAAGTATGGGAACACTCTTGTGCGGTGTGACCGCAGCGGTTCAACAGTTGATATTTCGATTTCCAACCATTCATGGTTCAGGTCTTTGGCGAGGTGTTTGCGGCACCCATTCTGACTATTTCCAATGATGAGATTCAAGGAGAAGTTGAGCAAGAACTAGCGCAGAAGGAATGGGCACTCAAGAGCAAGAAGAAAGGTGAAAGGACACAGAAGCCTGTAGCCAATGGGGCCTCCGATCAGGCCATTCCTGTGGAGGACGAGGTCTGGGAAGTGCCGTCCGATGATGAGCCAGCCCGCGAGCCTGCTTCCAAAGCCCCTAAGAAAGGAGTCGACAAGGAGGAACAGCAGGCGGCTAAGGAGGCAGCGAAGCAGGTGAAGTTGCGGGAGAACGCGTGGTACAGGGAGACCGCCAAGGCCGCAAAGGTGATTGGACCCTTGAATACCGTGATCAAAGCCTTGACAAGCGCGCAGCTTCGGACTAGCAAGAATGAGGAGCTCTTTGATACCAAATTGTTGGAAGGCATCACTGAGGCCTTGACGAAGTTGACTCAGTTCAAAACTCGTTCCATGCCTCAACAATTTCCGCCTGCATTTCATGTCTATGTAGCGGTGTGGCCGCTATACTTGCACTACGTTCTGTTTTCATGGCTAGATATTTGTAAAAATAACTAGGGATAACTGTATTCATTGTTGCATGTATGCATGTGCATCATACATATTACATATATATATAATAGTTATGTTGAAATTATAGTGTATATATATATATCTGTATATGTATATGTATCTGTATATGTATATGTCTATTTCTTCACCTCCTATCTGTCAGTCTATGTATTGGTATATATATATATGTATGAATCTCTATCTATAAATATATAATACATATATATATATGTTTCTATCTACAAATATTCGATATTACTGTGTATCAGTCTGTGTATGTGACGCCTTGCTCAGGTGCCACTGCTTTGATCAGCGCCTCTGCGCTGCAGAAACTGGCAGAGATGCCTCAGACATTCGAGAATGTTTCTTGGAATTATTCATGTCTTTTCAGTGTGACCACAAGCAGGCCGAAGTAGTTTCTTGTTCAGAACAACTCATTGCGTGTGGTCAGGTGGCCGACGTGCAAGCGAACGTCAAAGCAGCGCAGCAGGTTCTGACCGATGTGCGCAAGGTCTTCGCTGAGAAAGCTGAAGCCGCCAAGGCGGCCAAGGGAGAGGGTGCTCCCAAAGCGAAAGCTGGTGCGAAGAGAGCCGCAAAGGCCAAGGCAGCGCCGTAGGTCACTTTTTTTGCAAGAGGCTGAGTACATGCTCGTGGAGCAATTTTGATGAGCTGCTGGAAGCTATAGGCCAGATTCGCGTTGACTTGACTGCGGCAACCAAGAAATAAATTCTGTGTTTGGAGCCATATTTTAACATATCTCTTCGGAAAGCGGTGTCTCCGCTTCTGTGCGGTTCCCTCTATATAATGTGATGTTTAGCCAGATGAGCGGTGTGGCCGCTTGCTTTTGTCTCTTGTTAGCGGTGTGTTCGCTTTGCTCATGCTGTTTTTTTCGGTTGAAGTGTCCTCAAGCGGTGTGCTCGCTGCTTTTCATTGCACAAGATTCTCAGATGTACTTGCATTGCCACGTTTCCGCTTGCGGCTGCATCATAGGTTTAATCCACATGGATAGATAATGCAACAAAGTCAAGAATTTTTTATATTCCTAGCTTATCCATTGTAAAGATAGACCCATATATATATAGATATAAATATATTATATAAATATAATGTCTATATATATGTCTGTAATTTAGACAGCTGGATAACGATGTAACAAGAAGACTGGAAATCCAGGATATAGCAAAGGTTTCCAATCAGAGCCCTGCCATGTCCAAAAAAAGACGACTTGATGACAAAACCACCCAAGATAAGATCCGCGCAGGTCTCAGTGTCAAGGGAGCTTCGGAGCGGGCTATGAACGAACTCTGGAATCTTTGGCAAGATGATGAAGGAAAAAAACTGACTCACAGTCAGTTTGGCCGCGTGGTCCATGACAACTTGGAACCGTGGTTAGCTACTGCGAAGCACGTTCAGTTTGATCGTCTGGATGGAGGGAAGGTGACCTTACCCATTACACGATTGCGGCCTTGCTTGGAAAAGATGACCGCCGAGTCTGCCGCTTTTACAAGTGCCCTTGAGAGAGCACTGGCAAACAATAGATCTTTGTCTCCTGTCTTCTATTCAGATGAATGTACAGCAGGAAACGTACTTTCAAATGAAAAGCCGAAGAAGGCTGTTCTCTGGTACATGTCATGGCTGGAGTGCTTTCACCTCCTCAAGGTCCCCACTATGTGGATATGTCTTGCTTCGGTGCAAACACAATGAATACAAGAAATAGTTGGCGGAACTTCGGCAGTGATGACTGCCATCTTGGCTGAGAATGTGTCGGAAGAGTTTGAGCGAGGCTTTATGTTGTCTGGAGGATTGCAGTTTAAGCAATCCTTAAAGGCCTTCTACCTTGCTGACATGGATGCCATCAGAGGCACATATTCCATCAAAGGATCTGCAGGTTTACGACCATGCATCCATTGTGATACTCTCAAAAAGGATTCTGGGCTTCTGGAGCACGAGGTATCCTACGTCGACATCAGCGCCTCATCTGGATTCAATTTGAGCTCTGATGCCTCCATTTTTCGAGAATGGGATAAAATGAAACATTGCAGGACAAAGGCACAATTGGACATGCATGAAAAGTCGACGGGCATTGTTTATGATGTCGCGACCTTGATGTTCTCCCAGTCAGAGCGACAAAAAATGCCTCCGTCACGGATCATCTCTGACTTCATGCATGTCTATCTTTGCAACGGAGTCGCCTCGTGGGAAGTGGCACTGCTGTTAGAAACGCTCTTTTCCCGGACTTCGTTGACATTGGATCTATTGCAAGAGGCAGCAGTTTCTGACGCCTGGAAAGGTTCAAAAGGTGCAAAGAAAACCCCTTCGTATCTCAAACACCTATTTTCCCACAAGAACTTTGGCGAAGGACATTACAAAGGAGAAGGTCATCAAACGCGTGCCATCCTTCCCCTGCTTCGTTTTTACTTGGAAACCATGATGGAACCTGCAGGCTCATTGCCTGTTGAGTGCTGCAAAAGTTTCAAAATTCTCTGCGATATCGTTGCGTACGTGCGACACCTTGCACATGGCTTTCAGAGGGTGGACAGCAAATCGATGAGCCACCTGGATGAATTGCAGAAGATGCCCACAAACACTTTGGAACGGCATATCACAATGAGTTCAAACCCAAGCACCACCACCGACTGCACATTCCTAGCCAATGGATGACAGCAGGTGTCGTCATCAGCTGCGAGCCGCTCGAAACGAAGCATCAACTTTACAAAGATGGCCTAGCTGATCGACAGAGGGGAAAGCTGAAAGATTTCGAGGCATTTTCCACGGCAGTGCTGCCCAGGATACTACAAAAAAATCTCGACACGATCCTGAGGGTCGGATTTCCCTTCTGGGAGCTGTTGTCGCCGATCCATGAAGCCGCTCTGGACGACAAGATTTTTTTTGCGGCTGCAAGTCTTCAGACAAGCGTTCGTTTCTCGAATTAGGTCTTATACAAGTTAACAATGAGCATCATGTTTTAACATGCAGAAAGCCGGCCACCCTACTTGTGTGGTAGCGGTGTGGCCGCTTAGGAGGTATCTACATGCTGATATAGGGTATATACTAACAGTGTAAATCTCCTATACCGTGAACATTCATCAAGCATAGATATAACAACATGATCTTTTAATTTACTCACTGGCTCCCAGCTGAGGTTGCCACCTTCTTGCAAGTGAACTTTGCGAGGGTGATGTCGTGTGTTGGAAGCGTGAAGCTGGCATTGTCCAGAGATTTTTCAATTATCCTGGACGTGGTCTCTATGTGCGCTACACCAAGTTGAACTTTGTTTCTAAATGGTATATAGATGTCATTTGGACTCTTAATGTTTGCAAAACCATGCATATGTTATAATCTCTCTACTTTATGCATTTCTTTTTCATTCTCATCACAATGAAAGTCTGAAACAAGCATTCCAGGTTGAAGAACAAGGCTGGGGCACCACTTGGACCAGGACAAAAGAGATTCTTACTCGTCTGATCTCCACCTCGCAGACTCTTAGCATTCCTCCTTGGTACAAGTTCTCGGCCGACGAGATGTATATCACCTGCCTTCACTGAAGAAAAATCAAGCGGCAAGCGTCTTTTGCCATAGTACATGTGTGATTCTGCAAAGTCGATATATATTCAGGCGCTATACTATAGGCTCTGATCTTCAAGCACTTCGATTGCACAGCATTGTACGGTGATATATATATATATATATGTGGAAGAACTTGTTTGAGCGGTGTGGCCGCTTATATATATATATATATATGTCTGATTGATTCTTAAAAAATATAGCATACGTGTAGACATGTCTAAATATATCATCTCAAGAGCGGTGTGTCCGCTGCTCATCAGCACAGCTGGAAATTCTTTTTCATCCCCAGACTTCTTGATCAAGATCTCGCCTCAGGAGCTGTATATTGATTCCCGACTGGGTGCCATGACGAAAGAAGAGCTTTTGCAGTTGGCGACCGTGATTGCTGTCGAGGTTGCCACCTGGTCTCATGAGGACCAAGACCGTTTGGAGGCATGCCGCGAATTTTGTCGTAGTACTTGCAGCCTTTTCGGTTTGGTGGAGCAGACCATGCCCTTAGCGCACCTATGGATCCTCATCACGATGATCGAATGCAAGCTTGGTGGATGCTCCGGTGCGGACATTGACGAATCTGGCATGGCAGTTCCGAAAAAATGGGCACCGTGGACGGACTGGCATAAGTTGAATTACTACCAGCGCATTGCTTTCCTGAAGGAGATTCATATCATGCAGTATGTCCTGCCGCGGTTGGAGAATCATGCCCCCGTACTTTTCGAGGCAGTGTTCAAGCTTTGCAAAGAAATCAGAGCCATGATTTCCGAACCTTGACCATGCATCAGCTCCCGCTGGCGGTGAGGTATTAAAAAAAAAGCGCTTTTGGTAATGCAATCACCTCTCAGCAAAGGTTTCCACTTCTACACTGAAAGCGGTGTGTTCGCTCAGGTTTTAGCAACCTGTCCCCTGTACTAACTTATTGACGCATCTATATATCGCAATAATCCGATACACCATGATTATTCCACAACAAAGCGGTGTGGCCGCTCCAAAAAATCACCGATACAAGCGGGGTGCCCACGTATATTTGGCAGACATTAATTTGCTATATGCACAAAGTCACTATATATAACATCACATGTAATCCATATACGCTGCCTGCTCCAAAAGAAAACAAAAATATAATACGCTAACACCTTAAGCGCATATGCAAATCCTAACTGCTGAAACTGTGTCTTCTGCGCTGACAAAACATGTTCAGACGTGTGCAAACCCAATACTTTTCACTTTTTTGCCTACTTATCATTAAAACATTGTTTTTGCATTTTTTTTTTACCTGATTCTACTTATCTACTTAAGGTCTACCTATGTTCTACTTATAACCTACTTATTTCTACTTATGTTAAATAAGCTTTTTTAAATTAACATAAGTAGAAAATAAGTAGTTCATAAGTAGGTTAAATATATGCAAGTAACTTATAAGTAGATAAGTAGGACCAGGCCATCCTGTAGTACAGCCAGCACTGTTCTCCCAGGCCTACGAGCCCAATTTGAAGCAGCCCCGCCCAACATGCAACGGTACTCCCGCTTTGTGGATTCAGAACTGCTGGCAGGCACCGCCATTAACTTTCC
>Ga0126342_10015329_pt1 | contig 13444 bp, 17 predicted proteins | sample Cyp1metagenome_FD_92528 | JGI IMG/M metagenome (GOLD analysis project Ga0126342, IMG submission 92528) | Coral microbial communities from Lord Howe Island, Old Settlement Bay, Australia - Cyphastrea 1 metagenome | ecosystem: Host-associated > Invertebrates > Cnidaria > Coral ...
GCGTCCATGTTAGTGTGCACTTTTTAGCTAAATGTTGGGAGGACCACGTCCTTGTTAGCTAAATTTTGATGGTTTTTACAAAATGCACCACGTCCTTGTTAGCGACATTTTGGGCGGGCCACGATGCACGTCCATGTTAGTGGTACGTTTTTTGGCCTCCACGTCCACGTGCGCGAAGGGGAGGGTATCTATCTATCTATCTATCTATTTATCTATCTATATATATAAGATTATATAAGACTTTTCTCAGTGTGTATGTCACCCAAAATAACGAGAAACTGCCTGCGAAACGTTGCCAAGGCACAGATTCTCTTGCGTCAGCTCTTCCTGCCCAGGTACACCTGCGGCTTGCAACGGCAGCTCCAAGATCTGGTTGATGTCCTGCAAAAACACCCGGGACATTTTGCCGAAGAACGGGGCCAACATGAAAAGATGATAAAGATGGAACCATTTTTGGGACCGAAAATGTTTTTACCCAGAAAAAAGAAACGGCAGTGCTTCCGTTATTGTTCCCTTTTTATCACATGTTTTTCCCGGTACATGTCCCCTTCCGCGGGGTCCGGATCGGTGGACTTGGTGGTTTTTTCCGTGCGCCGAAAGAGCAAGTTGCCCTGGAAATCCTCGGGGCACGGTTGATGTGCATGGAGACGAATCGTGGTGCCCCGTAGTAAAGTTGGCTTCTTCTTGGTGGACTCAAGGGGGAGTTAATGGTAAATATATCTATAGTCTATATATCTTGATGGCTTATTTTTTAAAAAAGAAAGTAAATCAACCATAAACTGGGCCACCACCATCAAACACACTTAGAACATCTCAGAACTGGGGGTACCACAGTGCATTCTTGGGATGATCCCTGCCTGCAGGGTGAGTTCAATGACGATTTCCGGCAGCTGCTGCTGCTGCACTCCATCCCCGATCGTGCTGAACCTCGGAGCTTCACCAGAAAAATGATGATAGCGATGCATTTTATGGAGATAGAATGGTTTAACTAGCAAACAATAGTGATCACTAAGCATTTAATGGGGAATATATGGGAATATAATGGATCTAAAGGGATTTCATCAACATAAACGGTGTTTAAACCACCAAATAACCTTAAATATAGCACCTTAAGGCCATCAAACTAACGGTTCACCCAAGGTAAGTGCAATCATCATGTCTGGTGAGGTCGTTTGAGATAGTTGCAAATTCTTCAGAACTATGTCTCTGACTCTTAGCCTCTTAGCTTTTTGAATGCAACAACGATTCTCAGGAATCTTGAGTTGATTGTCCCAACATGCCAGCAAAAACCCATCTTCCCAGCATCTTCCCAGGGAGCATTCCCATGAGATGGCTGCCATGGCAGAATTTTTTTCGGTCGAATCCCTAAGTTCGACCCTGAAACAACTGCCGTGCATCTCACCTTTAGCAGACCATACAGTAGTTCTTGAGGCTTGACATACCATAATAATTCCACAATACGAAAACGAGCACGGGGACATATATTTATATAGATCAACTTTATCTTCAAAGTATAGTGAGTTGAAATAAGCCATCCATGTTTGTCCAGTTGGTGGTTTTAACCCCCGGAAGAATCTACTCGATCATCAAATGACCATCATCCCATTTTTGGTAAGACAATGAAGACCCCAACCAGCCCCCTTTCATCCCATTCATCATCATTTTCCGTATCAAAAGGACCAGTGTCTATGAAGCTAATCCCATGTTCATACCATCTTGGTGGCCAAAATCCATGCCAATTAATCCCATGTTCATATTTTTCGTATCATCTTGGATGCTAAATCCCACTCTAGCTTTCCATCATAGTCCCATAATTTATGTCACCATTCAACCAAAAAACATCCATTGATTTCCCCCCCTTCAGCCCGGACAAAGCTACACCGCACTGGTGGCCGACAGCGGGGCGAATCCTCCACCTTCAATGGGACAACCAGAAAAAAAACCACTGACTTCACCAGGACATGGTGAATCTGATATCTACCGAAAATCAAAACATCACTTTTTTTTAGCTGGTTTTTACGGACAAAAAATGTAAACCAGGGGTAGCAACAGATTAAAGTATACAATGAAGTAGGTAACTATAATTTAAGCAAGGCTGACCCAGAAAAATAACGGATTTAAGCAACAAATACATGGTCTGAAAATGGAGATTTAACAAGCAACAATGGGGGTCTTTACCAACCAACATGGGTTGAGTAATACAAATATGGCTATTAATGTCGAAGTAGCAGCGGGATTGAAATACGCCCTTCTTGAAGGCATGAAGGAGGCTGTACATCCAATTGGTGTTCAGCAATTGGACCTCTTTGGGCTACAACGTTGGTGAACTGTGCCACTCCAACCCCAAGATGTTAAAATCTCACGGTGCCCATCAAAGGACCCCTCACCAATAAAGCCTGATTGAGGAGTCATTAATATTCATCAACAGATTGGTTTAAGGGAACATCTAGAATCTAAACCGGAAACATCCGAAAACTATTGTTAATTGTTACCTCTAAATGTAGAGGTTTGCTGTAGATCTTGCCTCCAATTCTTGGAATAGGGTTATTAAACACCATCAATCGGTAGATTTCTGTGGGATTAGCCCATTTCCCACACCAGATTCCTGACGGTCCAGTCCTGCGCGGTTGTAGCCAAAACCTGAGGATGTTTTTCGCGGTGTGGCTCTCGGGGGCCTGGGTTATCGTTAGTAGACCTAGCGGAAAAACATGCCTAATTTTGCCACTTCGAGGAGTTCTAAGCCTTCCAAAACATGAGGTTTGCTACCGGGTTCATCACAAAACATGTATATCATATATCTCTACCCACAAGTTGGGTGAGAGCCCCACTGAAGCAGGAGATCACATGGCACCAAGCCACATTTCAAGTTGGGTATGGCACCATCCCAACATGGGGACAGGTCAAGACTCCACCTTAAAACAATGAACCTTTAGGACCTATATACCATATCACCTTTTTTTTTAATATCTCACTGGCGATTTCTACCCTACGAAATCAGCCATCTGGATCATCTGGATACCCTCTGGAAAACAGCCACATAACTATGGAAAGATCCACCATTTTGAATGGGTAAATCCACTATTTCTATGGCCATTTTGATCCAAGTTGGTGGATGGCACCAATTCCCACCTGGCAAGGGTGGGGCCGCCGGCGCCGAAGGCCCACTTCCGTTGTCAATCCGCAACGGAGCCTGGCCGAAAAAAACATCGGTACCGTTGTTTGATGCGGAAAAATGATGATCAACATTGATAAACCATGGGGTTTTGGGGTTTTCCCCGAAATTTTCAGGCACACGATGCTATACATCACAAGCGTTTGCACTAAATCTGGTGATGGAACAATATTGAACAAAGGGTCATGTTGAGCAGGCTGAATGCTGGATGATCATCAAGAAGCATGCAAACATTATTTGGGTATTGAGATGAACATACTGAAATAGACATACCCAAATAATAAATATATGAAACTTACCCATTTCATCTAACATATTCTAACATTACTATTTGGGCATTGAAAATATATTTTCCATATATTTCCCCAAAGTTCCCTACTCAAAAAATGGGGGTTGCCTCATGGGTTACGTTCCGGAACTGAACTCGGCCTCATAGACTTTCGCCACCGAGACATGCACCTGAGGAAGCGTCCGACGTGGGAAATGTTCAAAATCATCAAATAGATTTAGAGTCAAATATATATAATCAAATATCATCAAATAATATCAAATATCATTGATAATTGATCATTAATCTTTTCCTGAATGATGTCTATTCAACTTGAGATATAGAAAAAACCCACCTATGATCACCCCAAAAACCCCAGCTTTCACCCGGACCCCGGCGGCGCCCGAATGCTGCGCACGGCGTTCTCGAACTTCCGGCGCTGGCCGCTGGGGCGCAAGGTGTGCTTCGGCTGGAAGAGCTTCTGAAACCGCTCCAGCATCCTGGTGGCCAGGCCAGAAAGTCATGAAACCCCCTGGTTTAGATACTGTAAATTTTCATGTTTTATATGATATATGTTATAATGTTATATACATATCTTTCTGCATATATCATATTATGTAATTATAATAATAACATTAAAAATAATGATGATGATTATTATTGTATATATATGTATATATATATATGTGAAGGTCACATGAATCAAAAGTCTGAATCATTGGGAGAAAAACATGGCACCCACACTGCGCGTTTGGTGGGCTCGCCTACCTTTGGGCTGGTAAAGCCAGCCCGGGCAGCCATAAAGCTTGGTGTTTTCAACCCAGTTGAAAAATATCACATTCACAAACTATAGTCAAGTGGAATTGTAATTCTTAGGTAGGGTTGAAAACACAAAAATGTTTGAAACCACCATCCAAATATATATATATATATAATTATTATATATATAATTATAGATAATCCATGATAATCCTATATACAGGGGTGAGACACGCGATTCTGTCATGGAATATTTGGCAACAACAAATAGCGTTCCAAAACTCACTCACGGAAGTGGATGGCATCTCACTCCCTATATCCGCAACAGTTCATTTGCCATCTGGTTATTTAACAGTTTTTCAAAAAAGAAACACAATTTTCAATAGGTAAACCTCTATAAATGGGCCATTTCCCATGGCAAACTGTTAGTCATAACCAGAGGGTACCACCTGGATGAAACAATGGCAGCTGAAACAGGCCATTTCAAATGCCAACATCCTCGAATCATCCCCCACTTCGAACGTATCTTGTCAGATCTCATCTGGTTGGTGGTTGAGCCACCTGCCCATCTGAAAAATATTGATCAAGTCAGTTGGGATGATGAAATTCCCAATACAGTATATAATATATATGTATATGGAAAAAATAAAATTCATGTTCCAAACCACCAACCAGTCATAATTCTCACACAGGGTCCCATCAAAGTGGGTTTCATCTCAGCCCCAAAATCGGCCGAGATGCTCAAGCAGATTGCCCTCCTCGGCCTCTTCGCCATGTTCTCTCACTATGCCTTAGCTTATGGAACCATGGAACGATGATCTTAGGCATGAAGAGAAAACCTCAAATTGACCAATGAAGAACCGTTTTTTAAGATCACAGCCACCATTAGATCCATTAATAATCCATTAATAACCCACTAATAATCCATTAATAACCCATTAATAATCCATTAATAATCCATTAATAATCCATTAATAATCCATTAATAATCCATTAATAATGGTTAATAAATAATGATGATTAATGATCATAACCAGTGCGACCTTGGCCGAGCTGCTCTTGTAGGACATGTGGGTCTTCACCGTCGACATGCGACGTGTTCGCTCCTGAATCCTAGCGCGCTTGACGCGATACCAATACCCCAGACGATAAGTGGTCAAGATGGAGCTACGCATGCCAAAGATAGAGAGAAGCTATGCTAAGTCAAATACATGCTAAAGTGACAAAGACCCTCTGGTAAATTAACATAGACCCTGGCAGATAGGGGTTGGAAGACTAGTTTCCATTAAAAAAATGGTGATTTTCAGGGTCTACGTTTATTTACCAGAGGGTAAGTCAAATAAATGCTAAAGTGACAAAGGTAGACAAATCGCTAGATTTCAAGGTCACATCATCCGTCGCCTCTTGCGGAACTCCATCTGGTGCCTGGCACGGGCGTTGCATGGCGCAACGCATGGCGCAACGCATGGCGTTGCATTGTGCAAATGGAGACCAACAGGAGGGGTGTAAGCCGAAACTCATTCAACATGTTTTATCATGAATCCCACAGTTGGCTGTTTCCCTGTGGGTCTTTGGATGTCTTGAATACAATGAATACCACAGTTGGCTGTTTCCATGCTGCGGGGCAGGATCGTCTTTTGGAACACTATTTCTTCAGGTGTTGAATTTCAGTGGTGTGTACAGTTACGTTCACCTGGTCAAACTTTTTTTTCGAAGATGCATCTCACTTACAGCCGAACAAAAAGATCAAGGACGGGAACCCCAAGCCACTTCTGATCCAAAATCTGACTGGGAAATACAAGTAACAAACCTTTATAATGTCAACCCCGGATTAATATGGATTACAGTAATAACCCCTAAGTCTGTTTCATTGACATGGCACCATTTGAGTATACTGAAGTAGCAAGTAACAACATCATTTTGAAGGCTCCGCTCCTTAAACAATCACCGTCAACAAAAACCCAGGGGCAGGCAGCTTCTGAGGGGCTGATCCAAACACATTGAGGTGCTGGCACAGTCTCTTTCTGTGCGGCTTCCACCTTCACCTCCAGCTTCTGCAGCCTCAGCGGAAATGCCAGGCCCCAGTAGAATCATAGTACCCTCTGGTAAACATACAGAAAACTATGGAAAATCACACTTTTACTAGGCAAACTCACCAAAAATTGCCTTTTTCAATAGCTATTGATGTTAAATTATCGGAGGGTATATCATAGATCCAGTACTAAACCAGGCTTTCGTAATAATTACTTAATTAGTAATTAGGGTATTATATAGTAGGGGGAAATGGTTATCTATACACACCTTGGAAGTCATAGCACTATGCTATACTATGCTGAAGCTGTGTTGTGGCTACTGCTTCCCATAGAGACGACGTTGCAGTGAGGTCGTTGCAATTCATCCAGAGCCAACAACCATCATATCCCCATTGTATCCCGATATTGGTCATCAAATCCTCAAATAGTCCCAGCTATTCCAATGGTCACAATGTCCAAACAAATATCCCAACATATCACCATGATACCGCGATTTCTGTGGCTTAAATCATCTTAAATCACCATTGTTGGTTAAATCTAGGGCTCTAGGAAACTTATGGCTTAGTCCGCAAATAGGGTACCTCCCATTCCATAGATTATCATCATTAGCCCTATTAAAATGCACATTTCTGGCGTATACATGCGCATACCCCATTTTCTGACAGACCCATATATCATATTGTCAGTTATAGTATGCTATAGTTATATATCCCATTGAATCACCATTATATTCCACTAAATCATCATTTTTTCACGAGTGAAATCCCCACTAAGAACCTCCGCAGAATCGCTGCTGCGGTGCTCCTCTCGCCGCGCTTCATCTTCGAAGCCCGGCACGACTTTAATCTCCGAATCCATGCCTCCCCCAAGAGCTGGAGAATTTATGGCAAATCCCCATGACGGATCCATGGTCGGTGCTGCCATAGATGGTGCTCCATGGATCCCATCAACAAAAACCTCAGTCATGTTAGCATTAATATGGCAGCACCATGGATCCGTCATGGGATCTATAAATATAGATGATTGATTTGGGGGTACCCCTAATCTAAGGACACCTCTAATGACTCTAATTTGTTCCGATGAGAAACAACATCGACTTCCGGAAATTTGAGATGGAACAATCTAGAACAACTTGGGGCCGGAGGTCGCTGAGGAAATTTCAGAATGGTTGTGTTGGTCTTTTGGGCATTTTCCAGCTGTTGTTCTTGTGGACTCGAGGGTCATCATCCTTCGCTTTTCCGGGTTTGCATGTACAAGGTGGTGCTATATTGGTTAGCTAAGTTGGTTTATAACTCCAATAATATGGTTTATGGTAGATATAACTATAATGGGGATTATAAACCAATTTATAACTAGGGGGCACCACAATGGCACCACATCGTAGTATCATGTAGTAAACTATCGCATATTTGGGGCTTTATGACTGTACTCATGGCATCTCATTGCATCTCATTACAGTAAAACCATGTAAAAAAATCAAAGTTTACCCTCTGGTAAACTAACATATGGAAAGATCCACCATTTTTAATGGGTAAATCCACTATCAATGGCAATTTTCAATAGCTATGTTAGTTTACCAGAGGGTACTTCATCAAAGCTATCCATTTTGAATAATTCTGTCAACCACCATTTCAGGACCCTCAAATGTATAGCTATATCCGCTGAAATTTCACCCTTAGGCCCTATATATGGCAGGATATGGCAGGTACCTCGTGGTAAATTTGAGACCTAAAATGGCCATTGATTTTGAGGTACCCAGTGACTTCCCGCCACCGGACATGCCGCACCACTGCCTTCCCGTTCCATGCGCATCAGCAACTTTTCGATGCGTAGGGAACGTCTGGACCCGTCATCCGCCTGACCAAGCGGCACCAAGAAGATGATTTCTCGGTGTGTCTCAATATGGTTCAATGGATGGGTTTAATGGCAAAATTACAGGAAACACCAATATCTTATGGGAAAATTGATGGTTTCCTGCTGATTTTCTCTTAAGCCAATCCAATGAATGGTGGATAAACTGTCAAAGTTGCGATTTTAGTGAGGAAGATGGTGATTAAGTGATGGTCAAATAAGATTTCTCTCTATCCTATCTTCAAACATTCCCAAATTCGAGGCATTCGCATGGATATAATCCGGTATGGGTGCTGCCCACCCCCCAAAAAAACGTTTTATATAGCTGGCTAGGTTCCAACATAACCTCATCAAATGCCCAAGATTTTCTGTTGTACCTACCCATACAGTTGGTTGACGGGTTGACCCAGTACACAGATTCAATGCGTTCTCTTTGCTGACAGGGATTGCTATCTGGTTGGTGGTTTTAACCATCTTCAAAAATATTATATAGTCAATTGGGAAGGATTATCCCCCACAATAAAGAATGTTTGAAACCACCAACCAGCTATCATTGTATACTTTGCCCATGCAGTTTGATGTGCGATGGATGAGGGGGACTACTGGAGAGGGTGTAGCTTTGTAGTTTGGAGATGCCCCCCATCACACAAATCCCGCAGCCATGTTCTCCGGTGCTTGCTGATGGGTTTCCAGTATTGGCTGGAAATAATCTCCAGGTCTGATTAGGCCCCTCTGGTAATTGAACCGTAATTGAACATAGCCATGGAACGTATTCTTTTCATAGATGACTTATATACACATTCAGAAAGGTTATTTTCCATAGCTATGTTAAATTACCAAAGCGTATTATCATAGTCACTTAGGCTATATTATATATATAGTAGTCCCAGGTAGGTTGAACACGAAGCAGTCTGCAATTGGCAAGGCATCCATTCATCCTTTCTGCCCTAGCAGTCCACAAGGACTCAACCGTACCTCCCTCAAACGCAGACCATGCGAAAATAGATCCAAATAGCACAAACAGGGCAAGATTGTTCCCAACACCCCAGATACAAAGGGGCAAAAAAACTGAACGAAGACTAATACAGAAGAGGATCAACAAAAGAACTTAGAAAAATCCTGAAACGTCAAACAACACAAAAGCTTCCACCTTGGTGGCTATCATGTACGACCTGTACCACCGCCGGAACAACCCTGGTGCATCAGGATCTGCGTCCGCCTCTGAGCCTTTGCGTCGCCGTCCTGGTGAACATGCCGTGGTTCAAAGATCCGCAAAAATCAGCCGCCAGGGCCACTATATCATCATATGGAATAGATAATTCATGATGATTCACACACACATATATATATATATGCACACATAACAACATATCATATAATTACAACATAATGTAAATATAATAAAACTATATATATATATATGCACTGGAACCTGTAGAGCGGCAACTATGGGCTAAATGGCTAAGTTGTCATCTTCCAGCAAAAACTTGTCATCACATCTCTCCCTCTATAGCTGGGTGTCCCAAACGGAGGTGCGTCTCTTCAATCAACGCCTGGGCGAATCCGTGAGTTCCTATGAGTCTTCATGATCTTCATGTGTTTCTGTTCAATTTCTAGCTGTCCACCAAGGATTTTATAGATTTTCCAAGATTTTCCCATATCGATTTAGAGATGGGAAGCTGATATCACCAACTTGAGGCGCGAAACCCTTGAACACAATGAAACCTCAGGGAACAGCACTGGAAATGATGGTCCTTCATGCTCTGAATCTCAGTGTCTCAACACTTTCAGCAGCCACCCACCAAGATCACCCAGCACCTTGTCACCCAAGGGCTTTAAACTCAATTCCTGGCGCGGCTTCGCCGCCACAGCACGGTGGGCGACTATCCCCTTCTTATAGAAAAGCTCTGGGAAATGGCAGGCTCATTCGCTGACATATGACTTTCTAACATCTCTTTTTCCTCACAACATCAAAACATGGAATCCTCAATGGATTGGTTTGTTGGGGAAAATCTTAACCGGAAACCCATGGGTTTTTACATGTTTTTACCATCAAATATAGGGCTTTCCGGTTAAAATGTTCCCATCATCCAAGTCTATCCACACAAGTCTGGTTTTGCGGGGTTCTGATGGCCATCTGATGGGGATTTATGCTCACAACGAATCACTGAACATCCCCATCCAGAAGGGCAGGATAACTCAAATTCAGTACCGGGTAGTCTTTGCCATTTTTAGCCGTGTAAAACTGAACTGTTGAATTCTAGTGGCGGCACAAATGGCTCTCTATATATCAATATTCATATATAAATTATATCATGTCATATATGTCAGAATCAAACATAATCTTCTCTACCAACAGCTTCGACACGTCAGTAAATATTCACAATATGTCGCCTATAAAAAAAACAACAACTGCCTCTTCATCCACCTTCTTTCGTTCTCCGTCCTCCTGTGGTGAACGGGGACCGTTCCACACGGCAACGCATTACGAATTACCGATGATCCAAGCATGAAAAAATCAATTCCGGGACATTCCGGCTGAGGTTTTTTCGGAGGTGTTACCCTCTGGTAAACATACAAAAAACTATTGAAAATGGGCATAGAAATAGTGAGTTTTCCCATTAAAAATGGTGATTTTCCATAGTTATGTGGCTGTTTACCAGAGGGTATCCATTGCATATCTATGCATATCTATTTTTAGGAGTGGAAAGAATGGGCGCAAGACGCAGGTCATCCAGGTCATCGGTCAGGAGTGTTTCAGTGCTCAATCCGATTGCGTTTCCCCGTGGACATGGACATGAACTCCGGGATACATCCCCATGCTCCGATACATGACAAATCCAGTGCTGACATCAACATGGAGCTAGCGGCTAGCGATTGCTGTTTGCACAACTGATCCCATAGGATCCATGTATGCCATATATGGTAACATTTACCATTAATATATCCCAAATGTTAGCATATATACCATACATGGATACTATGGGGATGTGGATAAAGAACAACAGGTTGCCCGCAATCGCCAAGTTTTACCAACCCACTGACCCTGGCACTTTCCGTCTATCGGAGGCCTGTCGTCTGCGGGGCCTATTTTTCGGTGCGAAGAGACCGTCCAAGGACATGTTTAATTGGTGAGACATGTTGATAATGTTTGGTAAACTTTGCAGGGAAACCATTGTTTTTGCCATTGGATACGGGGTTTCCTGTAAATTGTTGCGAATGGGAAAGGCACAACACTTGCAGTATCGACTTTGGCTATTGTGAAAACCTGTTAATAAACCAGAGGAATTGGTCTTTTGAATGTCTTTTGCAAAGTGGAATCGCTGTGGGCCTAATTTTCCCTCAACCTGCAGCATTCCAAAATGTCCCACAAAAGCCGCATGTTTGCCGCCAACATCGCCATGTCACCATGTCTTGATGTGGTTAGGTCAGAATTCCTAAATATAAGAAAAGGATAGAAAGGGTGAGTTCACAATCCTCATGAACAAGCCAAATGGAATTGAAGGAAAGAACCCACCATTTATCACCAACCGGCCATCACTTTATCCATTGTATCCACGTTGTTTAGAACCAACAAATAGGGTGGGAGTTTGCTGCCGTCATGCCACATTTGGAAGCGCAGCATCCTGTTACACGGAGTAAACCAAACATAGCAAAGAAGAGCCCTTATCACCACACTTGTCTAAATTTCAATGTTGGATACCTTGAACGCCTATTTTCTTTCAAGGATCACCGTTTCGTTCCCCTTTGTTGCCAGAAAATTTTCCCGTTTTTTTTGCTTGGTGAAACCGCCGTCCGCCGTGTTCATCTTTACAAATTAGACTTACTCATTCCCACGCCGCCCCTCACCTCTAAAACAAAACATATTTTGGAATGATACAATCATTATCCTAATAATAGGTCACCGAATTTACCTGGTTGGTGGTTTCAACCCCTCTGAAAAATCTTAGTCAGTTGGGATGATTATTCCCAATATATGGAAAAAAAATAAATGTTCCAAACCACCAATCAGTTACTATGTGTTCATGCTCCAATTGCAGCATGAAATTCCTGAAATCGAGGCACCAGCAACTGGTGGACGCTGGACCTCGGCAGCGTACCCCTGAGAATCGGGCTTGCCTCACCGATATGCCTAGATATGCCTGCCTATATCCATCTTACCCTCTGGTAAACATACAGAAAACTATGGAAAATCACCATGTTTAATGGGAAAACTCACTATAAATGGCAAGTTTCAATAGCTATGTCAGCTAGGTTTGTTTACCAGAGGGTAAAACATCTGAAAACCTCTCTGGGATCATGGTTGGAATTGGACCTATGGAAGATTAGAAGTGACACACCCAATTCACCCATCCAGGAAAACAAGCCGAGTCCCACTTCCACCTGGTTTTGGAGAAGAAAAGCTGAATGATCAATAAAAGAACGACAAAACAGGGCTAACCTTGGATACGCCAAGAACAATGTCAATATTTAGCGGGATATGGATATGACATATTCCACCAAAATCCATTTCACCTACCTTTCACTGGCCGCTTTACCGAGTAAAAAAGCACCCAAAGTGTTCATTTATATATATTTTGATTGAAAGTTCAATAGCCGAAATGTCGTCCCTTTGAAAAAAGTTGGTTTCCTCAACAACTTTCCCAGTTCGATTGTGGCAACTCCCAACAGTTCATCGATACTATGACTATCAAGTTGGAAACTCAAATGGAGCTCCCACTGGCTCCCCATTGAATAAATTTCAATAGGCACAGGTAATGGGTAGCATATATATATATATATTTATTTATCTATTTATCTATATATATATATATCTTTATGGGTAAATTATCAAAATATTTCACTCGCTGAATTAAGGCCACACCACTTCTCTGACCCCCAGATTTGGGGATGATTTCCCTTATTATTATATAATAATGAATAATGTGGATGGTTGACATCAATTTTCTAGCCAGCCTCTGAAAGAGGCCGGAAACTTTGATCTCAGCTTCCCCAATACTTTGAATAATATAACCCATGTAATCCAATATATAACACATATTATGCACATATTGACATATAATCCCCATTCCCCTAATATTAACGCCTAACATTAAACACTCTCTAGATGGTCCCCAAATATGTGCAAATCCCCTACTAAACCACGGTTTCTGAGAGGTGAAAAAAAATATATTAACCGGGAGCAGGGATTCATCATTTTATATATACATAGATGCATACATATATATATATAGATGTGCCATGGTCAATACTCACTATATGGTTGATGGTCATCCCATCCATAATAAGGATCCTTATAATGGTTGTTATAAATCCCTATGAACCATTGGATGACTAGCCCCTATTAATGGTTATTAACCA
>Ga0126342_10015330_pt1 | contig 13443 bp, 12 predicted proteins | sample Cyp1metagenome_FD_92528 | JGI IMG/M metagenome (GOLD analysis project Ga0126342, IMG submission 92528) | Coral microbial communities from Lord Howe Island, Old Settlement Bay, Australia - Cyphastrea 1 metagenome | ecosystem: Host-associated > Invertebrates > Cnidaria > Coral ...
AGATAGATATAGATAGATATAGATAGATATAGATAGATATAGATAGATATAGATAGATATAGATAGATATAGATAGATATAGATAGATATAGATAGATAGATATAGATAGATAGATAGATAGAGATAGATAGATAGATAGATATTTAGATAGATAGATAGATATTTAAATAGATAGATATATAGATAGATTGATTGATAGATATAGATAGACATAGGTAGATATAGATAGATATAGGTAGGTATAGATAGATATAGATAGATATAGATAGATACAGATAGACAGATAGATAGATAGATCGATCGATCGATAGATATAGATAGATATAGATAGATATAGATAGATAGATTTAGATAGGTTTAGATAGATTTAGATAGATACATAGATAGATATAGATAGATAGAGATAGATAGAGATAGATAGAGATAGATAGAGATAGATAGAGATAGATAGAGATAGATAGAGATAGATAGAGATAGATAGAGAGATAGATAGAGAGATAGATAGATAGATAGATAGATAGTTAAATAGATAGATAGATAGATCGATCGACAGATAGGTAAGGTAAGATAGGATAAGATAGGATAAGATAAGATAAGGTAGGCTGACAGATTGACAACTTGACAGATTGACAGATTGATTAAAACAAAAAAAACGATACATAAAGATAGATGAACATACATAAAGATAGATAGATAAAGATAGGCAAAGATAGATATTAATAGATAAAGATAGATCAAGATAGGTAAAGATACAGATAGAGAAAAATAGAAAAAGATAGAGAAAGATAGAGAAAGATAGATAGATGAGTGAGACATTTAGATTAGATTTTGACTACATATACACATATATAATATACAATATACAGTGTATGACACTACCATTAGCCTTGAGGTCACCTCCCATCCCGGTCCCTTCAGACCTCGATCTTCACGCGCACTTCGCCCTCAGGCTGGACGGCATCGGGCTTCTGCAGGTGCTTGGGAATTTTGATCACCGCCTCGACAGCTTGGCAAGGCGAGCTAAGGCGAGCTGGCATGATTTCATGGTGATCTTTGACTTCGTGGGGTTTCATGTGGAATTTACATGATTTAAGCAACAAAATGCGAACTTCCTGGGACTGCATGGTGATATCCACGGTGCTATCATGGGGTCAAAATAGATGTGTACCCTCTGGTTGTTTGTGACGCTTTGTGATGGAAAATTGAAAAATTTGGTTTGGTGATGAACATGGTGATTCACCGGCGAAAAATGATGATTTTCCCTAGCTATGCTAGTTGACCAAAGGGTATGGGATAGAATGGGGATCTGAACGGATTAGAAAATTCTGGCAATCTAAGACTTCGCCACGGAAAACATGGCCACTAGGCCATGTTCACCAGTAGTACCGCACAAAGCGGCGGCGGAAATTTCAAAAATAGGAAACCTATGAAAGGTTGGTTGTTGTGAATCACGGATGGCAGAGCGAATCCACTGATGGACCGGCAAGTGATTGGAGCTGTGTTTTTTGGAATGGTTGCAATGGTTGCACTGGTCACCTTACCACAACTGCTCGATGTAGTGTGGCGTAGTGCAGTTGTAGTTGTAGCTGCAGTTGTAGCTGTAGTTGTGGTGTAGCGTAGTGGAGCTGTAGTTGTAATGTAGTGTCATTAGCGTAGTTGCATGCGCAGTTGCAGTTGTAGTCGTGGTGTGGTGTAATTAGTGCAGTGTAGTGCAGTGTAATGTTGTGTAGTGTAGTGTGGTATAGTGTAGCGTAGTCTAGTGTACGGTAGTGTAGTTGTAGTTGTAGTGTAGCGTAGTGTAGCGCAGTGTAGCGTAGCGTAGCGTAGTGTAGTGTAGCGTAGCGTAGTGTAGCGGAGTGTAGCGTAGTGTAGCGGAGTGTAGCGGAGTGTAGCGTAGTGTAGCGTAGTGTAGGGTAGTGTAGCGTAGTGTAGGGTAGTGTAGCGTAGTGTAGCGTAGTGTAACGTAGTGTAGCGTAGTGTAGTGTAGTGTAGTGTAGTGTGGTGTAGTGTAGTGTAGTGTAGTGTAGTATGTGTAGTGTAGTGTAATGTAATGGTAGTTGTAGCCTGTAGTTGCAATGTAATCAGTGCAGTGTAGTGCTGTGTATTGTAGTGTGGTTGTAGTTGCAGTCGTATTTGTAGCTGTAGTGTGCTGCAATGTAATTAGTGTAGCGTAGTGTAGTTGTAATTGTAGTTGTTGTTGTAGTTGTTAGTGTATTTGGTGTAGTGTAGTGTAATTAGATGTAATTAGTGTAGTGCAGTGTAATTAGTGTAGTGTACAGTAGCGTAGTACATTTGTAGTTGTAGCAGTGGCGATGTGCAGTTCTAGTTGTAATTGTCTATCTATCTGTCTATCTATCTGTCTGTCTATCTATCTCTCTCTCTCTCTATCTATCTGTCTATCTATGTATCTACCTATCTATCTGTTTATCTGTCTGTCTATCTGCAAGCTTGAAACTTCTGCGATACTTCCTCAATTTTTGAACTTGACAACATCAAAATCGAAAGAATCAATTCTGCGAGACTTCCTCAGTTTTTGAACTTGACAACGTCAAAAACGAAACAAGTCTGCGAGACTTCCTCAATTTTCGAAGTTGACAAGTGCAAAAAACGAAGCAATTCTGCGAGAGTTCCTCATTTTTCGACGGTGACAACATCATAAACGAAACAATTCTGCGAGACTTCCTTCAAAAATGGAAAGTTGGGTGCAGAGCTGGCGGCCTCGTACCAACGCGTTTTGCGATGTTTCCACTCCACCTGTCTAAAGCACTGCGCCTGCCACGAAAAAGTGATGCCAGGTCATACGAAGTGCTGCACCTGTCACGCAAAATCATCTCAGCAAACCTGAAGATCTGATGCTCCAAAATGAAACCCGTCTCAGGAAATCAGCGCCCAGACCTCCTAACAGCTCTGATGAAGATGTCTCTTGTACTGCGCCTGCCACGCGAAATGCATCTTTCCAGATCCTCTGCAAATGTCACGCGCCTGCCATTGTTTTTGGAAATGCTACAAAACCCTCACGTTTTGCTCACTTTTGGCAAGGTGCAGAATCCCTTGCGCCTGCCACGCGAAACGAGATCTGAACCTTCTTCAAAAGTGGTGCGAGAAAGGGGTGTTTTTAACATGTTGGCTTCGAAATGTGCTTCGCACTTTTTCATCATCTCAACTTCCAAAAGTGGTCCGATCATTGTGTGCTTTGTACATTTTGGCTTGGAAACGTGCTTCGCACCACAACGGCGTGCACTTTTTCATCACACAACTTCTAAAAGTGCTCCGAAGCTGAGATGCTTTGTACATTTTGACTTCGACATGTGCTTCGCGCCACAGCGGCGTGCACTTTTCCGACGTCTCAACTTCCAAAAGTGGTCCGGACCTGGTGTGTTTTGTACATTTTGACTTGGAAATGTGCTTCGCGCCACAGCGGCGTGCACTTTTTCGACATCTCATCTGGCCAGCGGGCTCCGCACCCGCCACTTTAGCGAGCCTACTTTTCCACCCTCCGGAGCCACAAATCATTGGAAAAACACCGTGTTTTGCGACTTTCCTACCTTTTCGCGCACCTGGATCTTCTTGCTTGAGAGACTTTCTCTTTTTTGATCTTCTTTCTTCTTCTCTTCTCTTTCCTGACTCATCCCATTTTGAACAGTTCATCTGTCCATATTGTCGGAAGTTTGACTTCTAAACTTCCTTCAAATAGCTAAATCATCTACACATGGGGCATGATCCATGACTATGTTAAATTGCCGGAAGGATTCATAGGACAAGTATCTGCAATTTAAAAATTCGAGTTCTAAGTCCTTCAGACATAGGACACAAACCTGGCTAAAGCTGCAGGCTGTGGGTGTGGGATTCCTGTAGCGTATTCATACCTGGCAGTGGAAAATTCTCCAGTCACATCTATTTCGTCTATATCTAGTATTGTGATTTTCCGAGAAATATCAACACCGGTATATTCTTTTCTGATCTAACATGTTGATTCTCAGAGACTAGAAATCGTTTCGCGTAAAACTGGAAGTCCCATATTGAAATCCATAAAATGAGGGTTTTTCTTTCCAAAAAAAATTGTCCATACAGAACCCAAATGATTCTCCCGTAGATCCGAAGATCCCATCCATGTTTTCCCATACTTTTTTCCATCTTTTTTGGGGGTTTCCATAAATAGGGCTACCCATAAATAATCCATTTATAGATGGTTTTTTCCCGGGAAAAAAAAAAAAAAACATCCAGCTATCGGGGTACCCTCAATTTAGGAAATCCCCTGACATGTTTCCATTCCCCCATTTCCCCCATGTGTTGGATGCCGCCTGATTGGCATGATTCATTTCTTGCATCCCGACGAAGCCATAGGCATTGGCGGAGATCACGATGACATGGTCCTGGCGGATGCGCCCGCAAGGGCTGGCTGGGTGGTTTTTGAATGGCCTACAAGGTAGCCTAAGTTGTAGTTGGTGGATGGATGTGAAGAAATATGATAAAATATGTCAAAATATTGGTATTTCATAGGTAACTTGACCCTAACTTGACCCAACCAAATGCCTTTGAAAATGATGAAATGTTGATTGAACCGAATTGAATCTCTCCGGTCTGATCTTCGATTCACTAAATCAGCCCGCAAAGTAAGTATCTAATATGATCTAATAACTTGGCCAGGGGTTCTGGGGATTTAATGTTACTGTTAACTCACTGATTTTGGCCCAAACATAGCTGGAAGATAGTGACATCGTCATCGTCCGTCGTCCTCTTCTTGGAACTTCACAAAGCCAGGGTACTTCTCTGCCCACTCGTACCAAGGAATAGGTTCCTCAATGATGGCATGAGGGAAATTGTCAAAAACTGCAAAGGTGTCTCCTGGCAGAATCTCTGCATAATCCCCTCCATCAACATTTGCTCAAAAGCATGGATTTCACAAACACAAGATCGAAGGAAAAAAGACACATACCTGACTCATCTGACTCCTCCCCAGAAAAAGAAAGGAAAAACAATTGGTTTAGTCTTGGACTCGGACCCATTCATCTTGTCCGCAAAATGCAGGGATTTTTGTTGAGGCCGAGATTCACCATCCATCAGTTCTTCCCGGCCACCAAGCACTTCAACATGTCGTTTGGGATCTGGGATCATGAAGCCCTCAGGAATGTAGCCTCGGCAACATTCAGAACCCAGTGATAGACCCGGAACCTCCCAGTTCAATGGTTTTAAGTCACAGCCAATCACTACAATACAAGTTTTTTCTGGTTTCAATCAACTTGACTATGAGTTTTTCGACCTCTTCCATGGGCTGTGTTTTTTCCCAGCAAAAAAAAACTGTCAGCACCAATCAGTTTGAGGCCACCGGGTTTGAGTTGCAGGCTGTCTGGAGACGTTTTCGCGGTGCCTGACCTGGGGTGAGTCCCGGGGGGTCAAACCCAAAGATAAACTCAACCATCATTTTTTGCTTGAACTACGACTATAACTATAACCGAAAAAAAATTGGGGTCAACCAGCAATAGTCCTCCAAATTAGACCATTTTAGTGTTGAAACCAATGGTTTTGGGGGATGACAGAATCTTACTTGTGCTTAGTCAGAAATGGGGGAATGGGATGATTGTTAATAGTTGTGGATTGGGTCATTCCCCCAGTCCCTACTAAGCACCAGCAAGTCATTTCTGTTGGAGCTACAACTAAAGTCTAAAGAAAAACATGGGTGTCAACCAGCAATAAGAACAGAACCAGCCATCTCAAAACCTGGCAGCGTCAAAATTGCTGCAGGGGACCTGCATGCACAGCTGATTTTATTATATTCAACTGGGATCTTGACATTGTCCAAATGAACTTTTAGGGGCTGCACGACATTCGCGCGCCAAAACGCCATGTTGACAGGAACCTAATAAACACGAGACATAGTTGAACCCCTACCCTTTGTCCATTGCAGTTTGCTGAGCGTCTCCCACCTCCCACGAGCACGCTGGCCCCTCATCTCTGCAGTTGGCTTGACAGCGCCTCACGCGAGAAGGCATTCCCCAGTCATAGTTCAAAATTTTGTAGGATACAATTCCAGTAAAAGTCAAGTTATTGGGTCACAAGAAAAATTGCACTGCTTGCACTCATCGTTTTCACACCATGAGTTTTATCCAGATCCCATCATTTCCGCAGAAAACTGAGAGGAGCAACTCACTGTGACCCGTTGAGCTTGCTCGTCGATGCGAACCACATAAACCTAGGTGCACGGTTTTTGGTGCATCGTGTCACAAAATATTGGGGGTACCCTTTAGGATGCCCATCAAAAAATTGAGGTCCAATCACTTCGAAAAATGCTTCCGATAATGCCGGAAATGGCGAGGAAATCCCTAGCAAACTGATTGCAAATGGATCCAGGGTGGCTACCAAATGGGTCACGTTCCTGAACCATCTGATGCTTGCATAGCTCATACTTGCATAGGCTCAAAGATGTGGCCTCAATGGACACATCGGGTGACTTTTGGAATTCAACCATCCAATTCTGAGATCGAGAGAATATTAGTGCCTTAAACCCATCTGTGTTTTGTTTTTGTATTCAACCAGCCATAAGATACTTAACTCTAGTACTAGACCATCTCAAACCTATATATATATAAATATACTGTATATATACATAAGCAATATATACTATACCTATCAGCCATGGCAATTTCCACATTAAACCAATATTGACCCCATCTTAAACATCTGAGTCTTCTACCTCGAGCTCTTGGTTGGGCTTGAAGGCGGCACCGGTCTGACCGGACAGTTGGAGAGCACCCCGGGAAACCCGGTCGTTTATATAACAGCTATGGAAAATGACCCATTTACAGATGATTTATATATGATATACAGGAACAGTTTGAGATGGACAATGAATGACAATGAGCCATTTAGTTCGATGAATTTTGATGATTTACCTGTTCAAAATGGTGTTTTTTTTGCATTGCTACGTTTGATTACCAGAGCATATATCTTAAATCAAAACCCTGGTGTAGTATTGGAAGGTATCTGGAGAATCTAGGGGGAAGGGATTACAATCAGGAAATAGAACTCACAATGTCTCCTAATTTTAGCTGTGAATTTGCGTTTCGGGGTGGGTATCCCCGATAGAAATCCACTGTCAAATTGACTCTGTGGCTTGGGGCCAAAATTGTGTCCAAGAAAAAAACAAAACTATGCCACAAATCTCGCAGTACTCGCTTTTTACCAAACAAGAAAACATCATATTTAGATCACGCTGGATTACTCCCTGTTTCCTGTCCATTCGAACCAACAAGAAACAAGGATTTCTGCTAGGCCGCTAGATATATCCTGATCCCTGATTAGTCAGAACTGAGTCAGACCTCGTCTCCCAACCTTGTCTCCCATCATGGAATTCGGCATCAGCGCATCTGTGCGTCCGAGGCCGATGTCAACAAACGCACCGTAGTCCTGTCACCCAAAAACGACATCGTTGGACCCATAGTCATCCTTTTACCGGGGGATAGAAGTATAGAAGCACTGAAAAATATGGATTTCTTTGAATATACGAACCCCCTAAAACCATTAGTTCATCCTCATGTTCCAAATTAAATGGCTGTAATTTGGGGATCCACATTTTTCGGACTCATCGGTCCCGAACGCCACGAACCACCTCGGGGCCGATGATTCTGGTGGACACAGAGATGGAAAGGGGAAAAAAATGTCGAGGAAAAAGCACCCCCTAAATGGAATTCTCATTATTTTATGACATGGTGCCGAAATGACAAGGAAATCCATGTTTTCCTTCATTTTTGTTTCCATGTCCAATGGACAAAAGGTGATTGATTTTGGCGACGGAATTCACTCCCAGTGACTTGACCATCTTGACCGAATCCTCAACAAATCGGAAAAGAAGTCAGTATAGAAATCCTCCAAAAAATCATCGGAAAAATCGACCGTTCTCCCATTTTTTGATTTTTGTTGAGCCCTCCAAATGGCCACGGCGCATGGCCACGATTCGTCTGAGACTCCGGACTCCCGGGATGGGTTTCCCTTCCTGGCGTGAGGTTCTCTGGAAGTCTGGCCATTGATCCATTTTGCTTTTAGGCAACCAGGTTTTTCAAAATTGGGGAAATGATGGCCAGATGTTACCTGATTTCCTGATTTTCTGGATTCAACCCTGGTCAAAACATTGGTTTTCAGGGTAAGGATCGCTCAGTTCGCCTCAAGGTCGCTGAAGGAGATGCGCGCAGCCGATGATTCTGCGCCCTCCTTCTCAGAGACCTTGGTCGGATTTTTTGTTGGCGCAAGATTGGTCTGAAAATAGGGTATAGCCTCCATTAAATTGCAATTTTTAATGGGTGGTTATAAGGATTAACCAGTGGATTTGGACCATCAACAAGTCTTAGACGACGAAAACAAGGTAACCAAGGAGCTGTGACCAACAAAGCAGAAGGGGATCTGTTGATGACTTGCTACTGGTACCATCTTGTACCTCAAAGTGGACTTAGGGGTCCGCAAAAGATTCGGACATCTATTTCAAGGATGTTATGGTTGTTATAGATGATTCCCTCTGCATAATTTGCAGGCTTCCAGCTTTTCCAATCCCTTTCCCTAACATTAAATACCACCCCATTGAAACCTTTGAAGGCACCCATCCAATTGGTTGACCTAACTTTTTGGCTGTTCATATCCCACTTTCCCTAGACCACTGGTGGTTAGAATCCTTATATATAATATATATAATATATAATATATGTATATAATATATATATATAATATATATAATATATAACATATAATATAATATATATGATATATGTATATATATATATAATATATATAATATATAATATATAATATATAATCTAATATAATATAATATAATATAATATAACAGATATAATAGATATAATAGATATAATAGATATAATAGATATAATAGATATAATAGATATAATAGATATAATAGATATAATATGATATAATATATATAATAGATATAATAGATATAATAGATATAATAGATATAATAGATAATATAATATAATATAATACAATATAATACAATATAATATATATATATATAATATTATATATACTGTATAATATTATATATATACTGTATATTATATACTGCTTAACATCCCATTCAATGTGGCTCATATTCCCCATTGTGAGGTGATTCATATCATACATATCCCATATTTTGCTGATGATTGGTGGTGTTCAATCCCAACAATAAGGCTATGGCTATGGCAGCTATGGAAAGTCCCAGCGGTTGTCAGGAGCCAAAAAGCATGACCAGAAAGGTACCCAGCTGGGCAAAGCTACAGAAAGATGTGAAAAAAGAAAAAAAACATGTGTAGATGATGTTCCACGGGGTTCACGAAGGGTTTTCCACATCTTTCTGTGGGGGAAACCCAAGGGTTTTTTTGCAACGTAGTGGTTAAAACTTCACTGGTGAATCAACCATGAATGGTGGTTAAAACTTCGACATCTTATGGTTAATCACCATTGCTACCCTAGGTTAGCCCGTTGGTTTTGGCTGAGACACCGAGATCTGATTGCTGGAGGGGTTCAGGCGGCTGATCTGCAACTTCTCTAAAGCCTCTGAAAAAAAATCAGATGGCTGGGAGTAGAACATGTTTGGATGACTTTCCTTTAAAAAAATGGAAATGATCCAGTTGTAGGATTCTGTTTCGGATTTTTGTTAGTTAACTTTGGGCATTCTTGGTCCCAAACCATCCAGTTTTGATCCATCTCTCCCCCATGCGTGATCAAATCCGGGAAACACTTTGGGGGGAAGTAACTTCCACTTTTTTTCCGATCCCCAAATTTTACTGTCTGAAAACCCATCCAATTTTGGGGGCTGAATTTCCCCATCGCTGTCTGGGCTATCATTATCGACCATAAAAAAAGCTCAAGGAGGAAAGCAATAGCCGCCTCGCCCTCTTCGTATTCTTCCAGAGGTTTCTCCAGTAAAGCTGATGGAAGCAAAGCATCCACACACCTCGAACAGATCGATTCTTTTGGACTTTGACTTCAAAAAATCCTTTCAATATTTTCTTGCACCTCTCTATCCAAAACCCAAATATAGTATATTAGAGTGTTGAAACATGTTGAAACCTCAAAAATCTATAGTGGATTAGATATCTTCTCCTCATGTCCCCCATGATTTCCCTCCTCCTTTCTCGGCCCCTGACGCGCCAATGTCCACGAAGAGGCCGAAGGGCATCTTTTTGGTGACCTGATCCAGTAGGAAAACCCACCCCCTTTTTTCCAAGCAAAATATAGGAAAATATCTGGAAAATCATCTATTATAGTATAAATTGGGGATGATATAAATTAACCCAATCATTCGGGAATAAAATCAGAAGATCTACTGGCGATATTTACTGGTATATCTTGGGAAAACTATTGGGAAAATTCTTTACTATAGGAGATATGTTTTAGCAATACAGGTTTTGGGCCTTGTCTGGAAAATGTTGAAAAAAAAACAATTCCATTTAGTCAATGACACAATGGGGGATACATTATGGGAATTAATGGGAAATATATATATATACCACCAACAATCTAACATATTCTATAGGTGATATACTATCTATTAATAGCTACATCTAACATGATCTCACTATTAAATAGAATATTGTCCGCAATCACCAACCATCTAACATATTCTATAGCCTTTGGTACCTAAAAATTCAGGGGAAAATCCCATTCCACTTAGGCTTTTCAGCATGTCCTCAATGGCTTGACCCCCCAAATCAGCGATCTCCCAATCACTGTCAGCGCTCCGAAAAGTTCGATCCCCAGGCCGAAAAAAAATCCAAAAAATCGTTGATATTGAAATATCCCAGATATCCCTACAGGATGGTGCCCCCCAGTTATAAGTTGGTTTATCAACCCCATTAACTATAGTTATATCTACCATAAACCATAGTTATGGGAGTTATAAACCAACTTAGCTAACTATGGGGCACCACCTTGTATATCAAATGGAGTCAAAAAATCCATACAACTATCACCATATAGTTATCGATTACAATCATTATCCAAAAAAAAATTGGAGTCAAAAAAATCCCAATACTGGATTGAGAAAACTCAACGATCAGACAACTGTCAGAACGAAAAAACCCTGCAGCTTTTTTCGCTACGCACCTTGCCGGTGACCTCATCCCCGACGTTGAAGTCCGCGGCACCCGGGCGCATGGAAACGCCCAGCCGTTGCCGCTCTGGGTCCACCTAGGAAAACCACACAGGTCACGTTTTTGGTGGGTCAAATGTGGGAAAATCCCATGGGATAACCAAAAGGACCATGGAAAAGGACATCAAATGTGGGAAAATCCATATTTCTCCATGGTTTCTGGAAAATCATAATTGAAACCAAGAGAAATGATGATTGAAACCAAGGGAGACTATATATGATTAATATGATATATGATAAACAAAGCCGTAATAAAGGCAGAATATTTATGTCAAATTACATGGTGTTTGTAAATCTCAAATGAAATCAAAATCCCATGATGTATTTATATATCATATCCACCAGGATTTTTTGTACCTGGGGATGTCATGGAAGTCCCAATCACTGTGGATCTAGGCAACGATCTGGGGACGTTTTCTAAATTATGGGACTTGGGGAAACAGCGTCGTTTCACCTGACAGTGTACCGATCTACCCTCAGGTTATGTCAAAATAGCTATTGAAAATGACCCAGTCGAAATAGTGGATTTTCCCATTAATAGCATGGTGGATCTTTCAATAGCTATTTTGACATAACCAGAGGGTACTATCTATCTTTTGAAATCCTAACGATTTTGGGGACCCAAACTATCTATGGCCCCAAACTTCGGTTCTCATTAGCTTCGGGTGAAAATTGAGGAAACCCCACAAACCATGGAGTTCCCCATTGAAAAATGACCAGTAAAAATCCCAGTCACTCAGACAATTCTAAGGGTCCCCCATTTTTGGGACAGCCAACAATGGCAGTGGTGGAGTGCCACGAGCCCATCAACCCTGCCTCAGTCACTCGAAGGCCTGACAGGGCGCACCCGGAAAAATATCAACATCTGGGGGGTTCTTAAAATGAGGAATCCCCAAGTCACCACCAGTTTCAATACTAAAATGCTCATCCATGACTTGGGGGTACCCCCATGACTTAGGAAGCTTCCATCTGGGCTGTAACAATTGGGAGGTTTCAATCCAAACATGGGCAAGTCGGGTCAGCCGTGCTGATGAGACATGGCCTGAAAGCTCCATTCCCTCCTGGTACTCCTCAAGCTTCTTCTCCAATTGACCCACCGCCTACAGTCAACAAATCTACCACCTGAGCCCCCGATAGAAAGACTTGTCTCTTTCACTAGGATTGGAAGATATTGGAACTACCACAAGCAGCCTTTACCATGGTATACTTCGGAGAATCATACCAGAGTCCTGGTTCTGGTATGATTATTAACTATTATAGTTCCAATGATCACCAGTTTGTCAGTTAACCAGATTCTAAACCATGGAACTATTCTGGTACCCTCTGGTAAACAAACATAGCTATTGAAAATGGCCCAGTCGAAATAGTGGATTTGTTCCATTAAAATGGTGATTTTCCATAGCTATGTTAGTTTACCAGAGGGTATGATCATCAACACCTGATTCTTAAGCCACCAATGGTGTTTTCTATGAATATCAACTATCAACCAGTGCTGAGGTCATGACATAGAGGGCATCCCGCTCAGCACCAATGTCCACGAAGACACCTGCAAAAGGAGCCATCCTTTTCAAAGGTGATTTTTGGATGGAAACACGTCCAGGTTTCTAGAAATTGCGACAAATCACTTTTTGGGGAACATTTGTCCATTTTCATCCATATTCCTTGGGGTTGATACATTTTTGGGGACCCCATTTTTTGGTGTGCGCTCATTGAAGATGCGATCCAGCTGCGACCAAGCAACCAAAGGCCATAGCTTTGGTCACCGTGCCGCTAACTTCTTGGCCAACCTCCGAAAAAAAAAACAAGCATTTTCCATCTGATTTTTGGTGGTGTCAAGTGTGTCTGAAAATGGGGTGTATACCCCCTGGTTGTGGCCAATTCAATAGGGAAAATGATCATTGGACCAATGGAGGTCGCACATGTGTTCAAAGCCCCCCTGGTGTATGGGTCAAAACATGGGATTTTTATGGTTTATGGTCATCCATCCCATCTTGGGAATCCTTATAATGGTTATTTTATGTGTGTATAATATATATATATATATATATCATATATATCATATATATCATATCATATATATATATATATATCATATATATATATACCATATATATCATATATATATATATATCATATATATCATATATAGATCATAAATATATCACATATATATATATAATATATATATATCATATATATATACCATATATATCATATATATATCATATATATCATATATATATATATATATCATATATATATATATATATCATATATATATATATATACCATATATATC
>Ga0126342_10015331_pt1 | contig 13443 bp, 10 predicted proteins | sample Cyp1metagenome_FD_92528 | JGI IMG/M metagenome (GOLD analysis project Ga0126342, IMG submission 92528) | Coral microbial communities from Lord Howe Island, Old Settlement Bay, Australia - Cyphastrea 1 metagenome | ecosystem: Host-associated > Invertebrates > Cnidaria > Coral ...
AACTGCAACTGCAACTACAACTACAACTACAGCTACAGCTACAACTGCAACTACACTACACTCATTGCATTACACCAGACTACACTACGCTACACTACACTACCCTACACTCATTGCATTGCACTACGCTACACTACCCTACCCCACATTGCATTACATTACATTACATTGCACTACACTCATTACACCACCACAAATGCAACTGCAACTACACTAATTACACTACACCACAACTACAACTCCACTACGCTACAACTACAACTACAGCTGCACTACACCACACCACATCCAGCAGTTGTGGGTGAGGTGACCGACCAGGTGACCACTGCAACCATTGCAGCCACTCCAAAAAACACATCTCCAACCATCTTTCGGTCCATCAGTGGATTTGCTCTGCCATCCGTGATTCACAACAACCAATCTCTCCTATAGGTTTCCTATTTTTGAAACTTCCGCCACCGCCTTGTGCGGTACTACTGGTATAACCCTATGTAATAATCGACCAGGGGTTTTTGAACATTGCTCATTTAATGGGATGATGATTTTTGTTCATGGAATATATTTTGCAACCCCAAAAAATAGAAACGTCGGAAAGATTTTAAGGGGAAACATCATCGAAGAGCCCCATCCTGGTAGACTTTGAACAGCATCTTGTCGGCGCTCCATTAATTGAATGGTGTATGATGGTTGGTGGTATACCTAGCCCTCTGAAAAATATGAGTTCGTCAGTTGGGATTAGATATTCCAAATTTATATTATATATATATATAATATTTATATATATATGGGGTATATATATATGGAAAAACGAACAAAATGTTCCAAACCACCAACCAGTATGGCATATGTTTCACCAGTTTTGAATGAGTCATAAAGTGAGTCATACAGAATGAAAATGACCATGGTGATCATAAACATAATTCGCAAGTGGATGATCCCGCCCAAATATGGCATAGGATTCACAGGTTCCCCCACCTCTGCTGGAGCGCCCCTAGGATGAAACACAGTGGCGATTCGCACATGTCAAGGAACATCAGCCAGAGTCCATGGTGTATGATCACTTCCACATCAACGACTTGTGTGACACAAATATGAGTTTTTTGATGATATGATTTTGATATGTGTGGGGCATAATCATCTGTGATATATGGCTGTGAATCAAACATTGGGTAACCAATGGACCCACAAGTTTTAAACCATCCTTTTCCGGGGCTGAGAAGTTTGACGAACTAAATTACCAATGTTTACCCAGATTTGAGATCCCACGAATGTAGCATATATATATATCAATTGTATTCAATTGTTTGGTTTATTTCATTACATGGGAACAGCAAGATCTGTTAGTCGATGACACCATGATTGCAAAATTCAGAGCCTGTTTTCGATGCTTTTCCACGGCCACACGACGATGTGGTGCCACAGTTTTGATATGCCATGCGCGAATGGCGGAATCATCACTTTTGCCTAAGCCATTTTGGGTAGCGGCTGGCAGCATGGGTTGAATGAAAAATATCGTTGATAAGTGGTTTCCAACCGTAGCATTGTTCAATCGCAACGCCCAACCAACAGTTCCAGCTGACCCATCGTTCTAAGAAATATGACTTTGTGGCGCAATCGGGGCTGTGAACTAAACCACATGCCACAAGAGGCTGGGTTTGATGCACCCCAAAGTATATGTTCAAACCAAATGGATGATTGAAATACAGGCATGTGTCTTCTGCATACACATTGTATGTAATGGTATAAATATATGTACTGATAATCATATATATATATTAATAATATATATATATATATACACGTATTCGTAACCGACCATATCTGTACAATTGTTAATATATTATATACACCTTCACAAAACATAACACTACGAACTATTACTAGCTTCGGATTATGTACCTTCTTCTCCTCCTCACATTCTAAAAGGTTGATCGAATCTTTTCGAGCTGTACAATTTGTACGTATATTATGTATGTATGTATGTCATATATGTAATGTATGTACTGTAATGTAATAAAACGTAATGTAATGTAGTGTAGTGTAATGTAATGCAAATTATATCAATGTAAGAATGTATGTACGTACGTACGTATGTATGTATATATGTATGTGTGTATATGAAAGTGTATATTATGTATACGTGTACAAAAAAGTGTATATGAATATGTATGCGTATATGTATGTGTATATAAAAGTATATATTGTATGCGTATATGTATGTCTATATAGTGTATATGAATATGCATATCTATATATGCGTATATATATATATATATATGTAAATGTGTGAATGTATGTGCATATGTGTATATATATATATATGTAAATGTATCTGTATATGTATGCCTATATGTATGTGTATGTGTATGCATGTGTATGTCGGTGCGTGTATGTGTGGGTGTGTGTATGTGTATGTGTATGTGTATGTGTGTGTATGTGTATGTGTATGTGTATGTGTATGTGTATGTGTATGTGTATGTAATGCAATGCGATGAGAAGCAATGCGATGTGATGTAATGTAGTGTTACAGTTGCGTAATGCAAATGTTCTGAGTAAAACTATACGTATATATATATATATGTAAATATATATAATAACATATATATACATATATGTAATGATATTAATACTACATTGCAGTATATTGCATTGATATTGTGTACATCCACCAACCTGGTCTGGATCCACTAATGATGGCTTCCAAAACAGCCCTTTGTTGTGGCTTCTGGCTTTCGGAAAGTCACCCGCTCCTCTGGTCGACGTTGGTCGATCTTCGTCGGAGATCCTAATCTCCCGCAGAGCAGCCGACAGCGGCTGCTCTACTCTGAAAGTTGCACTGAACGTCCAAACAGGTCGATAGTCACAGTTGTTGAGAGTAAATCAATGTGAAAACCACACTGCATCAAGACTACTGTACAGAGATTTCAGCTTCAGAATCTTTCAATTCACAGGTATTGCTGGGATTCTATCCATTTCCATGATATAACGACTTGGAATGACTTGGATTTGGATGACTTGGACATTATTCCTTGTGTTTTTGGCCATCTCTCAGCTGTACAATTACAAGTTCGGCATGCAGCGTCCACATCAGGGCCTAAGCTGCTGGACTGTACAATTCGTGGCGCGAGTTTTTGGAATCGGCTCCTGTGCGTCTCTGTCGCAAGGGGAACGTGCTACCCACCTTCATCGGAGCAAAAGACTGATGCTGCGCCCTGGGCAAAGTGCTTAACAATTCACTTCTGGCAGAGACTATGCAGGTTCCGAAATGTATTGATGTGTTTTTCCAGCCATATATCAAACTTAAGGGCTGAGAAGTATTATACACGAGTAAATTATGTATAGAGTTGTACAATGTTATACAATGTTATACATACATCATTCATACATCCATGTAGTTTCGCCATAGTCTCCAGCCAGAAGGTTACAACTCCAGAATGCCACAGGCTGCAGAAAGCTCATGCCCGCCGCGGGTGCTCCCTTGTGCAGAGTTGCCACTGGACCAATCCATCAACAAATGCAGCCCAAGGTCAAAAAAGAACCTGCCAGCACATGGATAAAAAAAAAACAGAAACACACCACACTGCAATCATCTTGCAGCCGAAAGAGCATGCGCGTAGATGAGATATGGATAGATATGGTATACCGCAAAGAAACATTCATGACTAAAACGAAAATAGAACCCATTTCATTCAGTCAGCGGAATGAGGCGCTGGCGAGTTTCCACCACTAGCGGTGACGGTTGCTTGAGCTTTGTGAAGTGCTGTACGGATTGTGGTTGTAGCTCACGAAAAACCATGGGCGATTCAACAACACACATGATGGTGGTTGAAATCGCTGAAATAACCATAAGGGATTGTGCGGTGCAACTATGTAAATTGATTGTTTGAACAACAAACATGTGAGTTTGTGTCAGCCACTGAAAACGGGGCGCAAATAACGAAATGTCAGGTTCAAAGCAGCAAACAAATAAGGATTTAATCAACAAAATGCAATGGTGCAAAGGGACAACTTTGAGGGTTTAAGGAATGCCCTCTACCAATTTGGCATATCTAACATGTCTGGTTGATAGGCGTTAGTTACCATCTTGGATTAAGATAATACCCATCAAACCAAATGATTGGCTGGTTTTGATGATTTTTGGCGGGTGATCAATGACATGCATTGCACCTTCCCTACAGTGTCCTACAGCAAAGCTCTCGCATAATTCTATCCCAGACTCAGTCTTTGTGCTGCTCTGGGGTCCCACCACCCGGTTTAGGCCGATAGGGACTCACAGTCCTGAAAGCGGCTGCTTTTGTTCATGTTACCCTGGCACCCGATAGGACCATCCATAGTTTCTTTAGCCCTGGCCCTATCCGCCAAGTTGCGCCCCTCTTTGCAGACCCAAACCACAGAATGGTACAGCCATACACCCTGCACAGCGCCACCCTATACTTATACAGTATACATCTCCGTGCATCTTCAAAATTTGGGCATGGAAACAAATTGGGGTAATTACCCCAAGAATGGATGTTTAAGAGTGGAACGTGACCAACATCTGGCTGTCGCGTCTCATATCCATTTGCACCACATTCTAGGTACCCCAACATCTTCCTCATCGTTGACCAACTGAATTAGCTTGGCATCCAAGCACTCGCATTTCACGTGTCCAAGAAAACAGCAAACACCTCATCTCCCACCATCATTATTTGGGGTACATGTCGATCATCTTGAAGTTGAAGCTGGTTGCGCTCAAGAACGCACGGCATATCTATCTTGTTTGTGCAACATCTTTTGTACATGCCCAAGACTTGACTACTGGAGTGACCTTTGGAAGATTTTGGAAGTAGACAAAAGGTTGACTGGTTCCTTACTGATCCACATTGTTTTTGGTTGTTCTTCCATTTTTTGCTGGTACATGTTGCAGGTCACTCCCACTTTTTGCTGAACAAAACAATGACAGTTTTTGCTAGTAAAGAATCACATGGTGTTTCTTTGTAATTCCAGTTTGTTTTGGTTTGTAGCAACCCCTAGAAAGATGTAGGCAAAGTTCAATTCGCCAGCAGATTCTTAAATTTGACTTTGCCCACTTGGTTGGTTTCCCGCGAAAATATGGCAAATCACCTGGATGATGTTGGGGTTCCCCAATGTTGCGGAAATTACCAAGAGGATTTGAATAGACACTATCCCCAACGCCAATACCTTTACTCTTGATCTCTTGATTGAACCCACATATGTATGTATATTCTTGGATGAATTGGCATATAAACACGGGTTTTCTCTTTAATCAAAAACGAATTTGGGGGTCCCTCATTTCAAGAAATGTCCACTTCTATCTTCAATGTGGTGGCCCCGGCTATAAATTTGTGTGTAATCCCCATTAATATGGATATATTATGATATGTATTTATATAATAATAATGATCCTAATAATAATAATAGTAATAATAATAATAAAAAAAAAAAAATAATAATATATATATATATGATCATCTAGAATCTAGACAATCTAACATAAAGCGTGGTATAACGTGGTAAACAGTACTTTTCTTTTCCCAACTTAGCTATATAACGATAATATGTTGATCATTCAGCTCCACATCTGGGCCAAGGATCAGTGCAGCTGATGGAGGTCATACGGGTCATGGTACTCATCGTCTCGCTATCCTGGGGAGTTCATGGGGATTTTCTATGGGGATCCCATGGATTGAATCCATAAAATGAGGGAACATGGGATTCCGGGATTCACACAGACTGGGACCATTAGTATAAAAAAAGGGGAATGTGATTAGACGGTCAATCTACCTAGACCCTCCACTTGTAGCCATAAAAGTTTGTATTTTACTCATAATTGAAGTCCTTTACCCCCCATTTTTATGGGTACTTGGAGTGTCTAGGTCATCCTCCAAAATGATGGAACATGGGGATTGCCCCCCTCGATAGTTTGGTTGATTTATGATACGACAGGTGTCTATTGGTTGAAAAAAAAAATGGGTCAACACCAACTCGTCAACACCAACTCATAACTTGGGGGGAGCCTTCCTGTAAAAAGGTGGAGATAACCTTCATAAAACGGAGACACGTCAATGAAAGATGGATCTCCCAAAAAGAACAATCCCCAAACGTTTGTTGTGCCACCTGCTCTATATCATGGTCTACAAGTCTGATATACAGTTGCCAACCGTTGCCAGCATCATCAGTAAGCAGCTGATCCAACATTTTGTACGTTGAGGTCATTGCTGTTTCTATCGTTGATAATACTCCAAGTCCAACTGTATCCCATGCTACGACTATGGCTGCGACCAGCATCTTTTGAAAAAGGGACCATCCATCCAGCATCCGGGTATGTGGCATGCGTAATTAATTGATAATTCATAAGAAAGCAAACCTGAAACGGCATGCCGTTTTTTCTTGCCTCACCAACAAATCAGAATGTATCGCATGGTGGTCTCCCTTGTCATGGAACATCATCCGTTTTGAAACCTCCAACCAGGTATGCTTCGGGGATGTCATTTTGAACAGTCGGAAACACCAGCTCTCCGACTCAATCAAAAGGGTGACATATGGTGACACCCCAACCAGTAAGGCCTCATAGGTTTTGGGATCATCAAGCCAATCAACTGTTCCTAAAGGGGACAGTAATCCAATCCCTCCAAAAATGAATCCACAATCACTAATATGAGTGGCTCAGCGGCTTAAGTCCCCATGAGATACTGGTTGGTTAATAGGTTTCCCTACTATGAATTATTATCATAATCCCCAGGTAGATCCAGGTAGATCCAGGTAGTATAATCCGGTTTAAATAACCAACAATGATATTTTTACCGCTCATTTCATGTTGGAAGGGGGTTGCTCTCGACTGCCTCGAGCCAGGGAACCGAGTCCGTCAGTGGCGTTTCGATCTTCTTGGGACTGTCGAAAGGGAAGGCCTTGTCTTCGCAGTTCTCAACACGACCACTACCTCGGGCGATGGTTCACAGTTTCAGCGCTTCTGATTTATGTGGAGCAAATATCTGCCTCAAGTAATACCAAATATCTCCAAATATGGGAATTATATCCGACTTGACCATATATATATTAACACATATAAATCATTATAAATCAACTATAAGATTATAAGTGTGTCTTCAAATTATGGGAAGAAACAATGGCATTTCGATGTGACAAATCCGCAATTCCAGTGGTGGATCAAGAATGACTTCTTCAACTTGATGATGTTCGGGTCTTTTAGAATTTTGTTTTTGTTTGTTCCACATAGCTTGCTTTTCGCTGGTGTATGTGTAAAAAAAAATGCATCACACCAAACTTAACCACATTTGGTTGCTGCACCCTTGAAACCACATACTTTTTTCGGGCATTTGGGTTTTACTGAAAATGGGCTATACCACAAAAACAATGGTTGATCTTCAATGTTCCCCTTGAATGGCCAGCTATGAGAACATCATCCAAGAATGATGTTGCCATTGCCAGACTAGTATTACCAGAGAGTAAGAGCCTCATTTCTCATTGCATAGAAACACGTCAATTCACAATTACCACTTATACCCTCTGGTAATTTAACATAGCTATTGAAAATGACCATTTATGGTGGATTTTCCCATTAAAAATGGTGATTTTCCATAGTTATGTTAGTTTACCAGAGGGTACTCCTAAATTTCATCCTATTTCTGCCCAGCGACGATCTTTCTTGTCGGTGGCGCCCGTGAAGAATAAGCTTAAGCCATCGAAGCAACATCCTGCGAAAGGATTTAAAACCAACAAGGATGGAGAGAGAATGGTATTAATAACATTGTCCTTCAACTTACAAAATCCAACATGAAACCAAACTGATTTGCATAATATTTGCATGGTTTCAGCATGCTTCGACCTCATAATAGAATTGTATGTTGTGTATTTGACTAAAATTTGTTATATATAATTATTGATAAACAAAAACAGTAATTCTCAATATCTTCTCATGTGCTTGGGAGAAGTCATCCACGCCACCCAGAGCATAAACGTTTGTCCACATGTTCAGGGACTCCAAAATGCACTTGTTATTTGTCCTACTAAATGGCCACAATATTTCCGTACAACACCAGTATATTTGGTTTTGTATGAACAAAATCATATATATATATATAATATATATTGTATATACATATATACACGTAGGTATATGGAGAGATGAAATGAGTAGTAAATGCATGTATTGCACCAATGTTGAGTCAATTGTGCATATTCTTGTCACCGTCCGATCGTTCGGTTTGGGATATCCGTCTAACTGAAGAAAAGGTGAGAGTCATGCATCAAAATATGGGAGCACAACCAAACGTTTCTTTGTAATATTAAACACGATCAACTTGGAATGTCATTTATATACATTTTTATATATTAAAGATTAAGCAGTTATACAATGTTATATATATACAATTATATACATACAAACATATTATTATAATATATATATATATATATATACATACCAACATATGCTAACATCCTCAAAACTCCCCATTCAAAGGAGCCAATCAATCCGTTGATGATGAAGCCAGCAAAGCCAGGTTATAGAGGAGATTCGTGGCCCAACTGATTGTCATCAATAGAGGTTCCCAATCAAACAGAGGCTTCCTGAAATGGGTATACTATTAAAATCATCCAAATTTACACAGATTTTCGTACTTTTTGTATTGAACCCATGGTGACTTGGGGATCCACCATTTTAGGAAACACCCAGATCTCCATTGATCACCATTCAACCACAATTGATCACCATTGAATCACCATTAAATCCCAATATATATAATTGTTAAATAACCAGCATGGGTAATTTATGCGTGGTTAGATGATACTGGCCCCAGAGAACGACAGCTCTGCCTTTCGAAGAAGAAGTCGGCATGGGCGACTCACTAATCCTCTCGAATCGAAAATTTGAATTCTCCAAAAATGATGGGTAATTCCCCAAACAATGCAGCACTGAAGATGTCTGAATATCAGTGAAAATTGAAAGAACATATGTTCATATTTTTTTGTTGAATCATCCAAAACATTCGAAAGCGATTTGAGTACACAGTATAGTATAATATATATTATATATATCATTGAATATCACATAATATCACCACAATTATTGTGAGACTAATGTGCTTGTGATGATCATGTTGCTGATGGCGATCGAAGACGCTCGTTGGGGGCGATTTCAATCCCACTTCTTGGGATTTCGGCTTCTGAAATCACCCCAAAAAAGCAAAAGGAATCTGGCAAACCCAATTACAATAAATAACAACTACCATTGGGGAATGGTGTAAACCCAAAAAATGAGAATGACTTGGGGATTATTGTTGGGTTTACCAGGTTTACCACATTATACAATAAATGGTTGGTCCAGCCATCCCCTCATTGTGGCCCCCCCGGGAAGCGCTCCGATGGATAGCAGTTACAAGCAGCTGACCTCGATCCATGTGGGTTGCATGGGGCCCCCTGAAGGGCCCCGTTTTCCAACTGGGAACAATCATGCTGAGCCACAGCCAACTATCGACAACACAGTCACAAGCATCACCGGAGGGAACTGGCAAAGTCCTATTCAACCACCAGAAGGTCATGGCAAAACTTGCCGAAAATGGGACCCCTTGAAGGGATAAGCACTCCGTGAACCTGCAACCAGTTTTTAAGAACCTTGGGACCCAGAATAACGTCGCTTACTGTTCCCCCTTTGAATAAAATAATAGGACACATATCATGCAGTATGCAAACAAATAATGGGAACATATTCTGAAGCAGCAAACAAAAAAACATGCATTCCGTTCCATATAATTCTATGGATACATTTCCCACGGTAGATTATTGAAGTCATTGAAGTCCAACTGTTTTTGAGGCCCAATGTTTGAACCATACGTCGCGTACCGGCTTGGTCAAAACTGATGGCTGCGTGTCATGTAATGTAATGTACTGTACTGTAATGTAATGTAAGGTAAGGTAAGGTATATAATGTGATGTGACGTGAGGTGATGTGATGGATGTACATGTATGTACATGTAAGTACATGTAAGTACATGTATGGACATGTATGTACCAAGAAGGAATTGGTAAAAGTGCTAACATAATTCGTATATCTTTAAATAATATTTGAAAACTCTAAGCATGTCCAGGTTGTTTCTGATGTGTTTCAATGACAACTCTATGAATTTCTTTGTGTTTCCTGACCAGGAATTTCTTAGATTTTTTTAGGCCCTGAACAGGCCAAAGAATGCCATAAATGAAGATCCACACAAACAGTTCATAAGAAAAATACATTGTGGTTTAATTTGTTATTGGTACTTGGAGGGTGTCGGTATAAGTTCTATATAAATATGGGTACATGTGTGTTTTATACACACGCATATGACACCAATGGAAAATAGCAACCTCCCCCAAAAATAAAAAAGTTGAATTCTACCAAAACAGTGGGGAATTATATACTTTTCCATCCTTTGGGGTCTCCAATGTGTAAATGATATACATTGAACACAAGTAATTATAAATAAATAATACAGAAGCTTGGAAGTTCAAGATGGACTCTCCAAGCATGATAAGACAGTCCGGCCCTCAAAACATGGCAAAATTGGTCAAAATCGCCGAGGGGCGTCGAAATGCCCGCCCAGAGGGCTTGTGCGGCGTGTGCGTGGACTTTGATTCCGAGCCGTAACCACCTGGAAATCCGGGTTGGGAGTCTGCAGTAGATTCCCATCAAAACGTCAGCATCCAGCATGGCTAAGGATGATTTGGATTGGTGTAAAGTGGAAAATAAAGGTATGTATCGATCGCAATGGACTGATGACAAATGACCATCCCCTAAAATGATCCAACTTTTGACCATGGCACATGTGGTGATGTTTGGTGCGTCACATGTTTGTCTGAATTTCCCAAGATCTCCGGTCAACAGGCCAACCTTGTTGCTTCTTCAAAAGGCTCCTGGAACGAAACAAAGGGTCTCTTCTTGGCAATTTGGATCATTATGCCAATGTTATAGGAAAAAATAACAACCGGCTTGAAACCACCACACCATATGATATTCACAACATACACAACACTAATAAACAAAGCTGCAGCTTTCTCAAAGTCAAGAGCAGGTCGTTTTCAAACCATCAGAAAAAAAAAAAAACTCGGAGGCGATGTCTGATGCAATTGAGGTAGAGTCATCCCCACAACTCACCCCATTTCGGCCTGGAGACTAGCATGGCTGGCACAAAAGATTTGACCGGCCACGAACTTCAAGTCTTTACAGAATTTTGTTCGTAAAAAAACAACGACCTGCGAACTGCTAAACTGCGCTGGAAGTGTTCGAAGAAATATGTGCATTTTGCAGGGCGCCGGCCCCCAAAGAGCTCGTGAGCCAACGAAAGGGTGATGGATTCACTGGCTCACAAAAGCCACATGCCAGACTATACCCAACCTGAAGGACCCAGCGATGCCATTGTTCCGTTAGCTTCAATCAACACATTGTACATGAAAAACCATTGAAAAACCATGGAGTCAAAACCTTTTATTACCTGGGGGAATCAGCATCCATGAACCAGCTATTTTATGCTATTTTAGGGTACCTAGGGGACTGCAGGACCATGAGGTAAGAAACAACGGCAGGTCTTCACCCGATTTCAGAGCTGCCCCAACGGCTCGGTGGCTTCGCGCCAGGGTAGACCTCAACATGGGGAGATGTTGCAACTAATGAGGGATGACCTCAACAAAACATTTACAGAAACAAAACGGAATGTAAATCCACAGGAAATCGGGTGTAAGCTGTAGATAGCTGTAGTGTGTTTGGTGCAACATGGTGCAACAAGCATCCCATGGCTGGAAAATAACTATATATAGTTCGATAAGAAAAACAACTATTGCACGTGTGCAAATTGCAAACGGACATTCTATGACTGTCTATTTCGTATCTGGGCATATCTGCGTTGATTTATCGATCCGCCCTCACCCCCCCTGAGAAAAAACAATGACTGCATCTAGTGGGAAATGACATCAATGAAATGCACATAACATGCATTAAAAGATATTGGCCATACATGCAAGTCTATAAATGGATTGATGGGACATGGGCCATGGATCAAGTCCCAAAATGATTTTTTTCCGGTCCCACAAAATGTCCAGTCCATCTGGTTTCGAAGAAATGAACTGCAAATTCCATAGTGTATCAGAATACATCAGAATCATATGCCTAATAAACGTGATCAAACACATACATTTTGTGGATGATATACTGGTATACTGATATCATCACCTTAATTATCACATATTATCACATATCACATATATCACCTTAATTTATGGTCACATATCTCATATTATCACCAATCTTCAATTTTTCGCAACAAAAAAATGCCCCCCCAGAAGGTGACCCCGCATGACTGTGACCCGGGCATCGAAAGGGCGACCGTTCTTTGAACCAACCACCATTTGTGTCATCCGAACCATCCGAATGTATTGAGGTGTTTTATGGGGTCACCTCCGCGAAATCCCATCATCTCCCCAGTTCTGCCAGAAATCAGCTTTCATCAGCTTCTATCAGCATCTCAGTCACCATTTTTGATGCCCGGATGTCACCATCAAATCACCAAATCACCATGGATGTTTGCCGCAACCCGCCTTTGGCGCCAGCTTCGACCTCGGCGAAGCGCACGGATAAGCTGCGAAGCTTCTCAACCTGGCGCTGGAAATGACTGGAGATCATGGGGCAATATGGCCTATAATGTTGGATATTATGTGCTATATATATATATATATATGTATTTATATTATAATTGTGTGTATGATATATGTTGCATTCAAATAGTGCGGTGAAAAAACACATCATATTATATATATACAGGATTATACAGCCATGCCGAAACAGGCTGGCTCCACGCACATCTCCACCTGACTCCTGGCCGCTGGGTATCATCATGGCCCTGGCTGGGAAATCCCCAAACTAAATGCCTCAGAAATGGCAGTGTATTTGGATACTTTAGATATTAATTAAGAGTGATTTTAGATATATTATGATTTAGAATCTAAAATGCCCATTGATCTGTTTTCATGTCTTACAATCATTTGTTACGGTTTATTCACAGGACGCCCCCCAAATCATCCAACCCGCCTGGAGAGCCTCTTGGCCTCATGCCTGAAGTTTGATCGTGTTGGTCCCAAGAAATCAAGCTACAAAGATTGGTCTTCCAACAGCAATGAATGATATTATATTATAGCTATTATATTATATATATCATATCATATCATATTATATTATATTATATCATATTATATTATATCATATCATATTATATTATATTATATTATATATATCATATCATATCATATTATATTAAATTATATTATATTATATTATATCATATTACATTATATTATATTATATATTGTATTATATCATATTATATTATATTATATTGTATATATCATATCATATTATATTAAATTATATTATATTATATCATATTATATTATATCATA
>Ga0126342_10015332_pt1 | contig 13442 bp, 14 predicted proteins | sample Cyp1metagenome_FD_92528 | JGI IMG/M metagenome (GOLD analysis project Ga0126342, IMG submission 92528) | Coral microbial communities from Lord Howe Island, Old Settlement Bay, Australia - Cyphastrea 1 metagenome | ecosystem: Host-associated > Invertebrates > Cnidaria > Coral ...
AACCCTTCCGCAAGCCTTTCCAAGGCAACAACTCTTACAGCTACATGCCCCTGCCATCTGTTTTTCACGGGGTTCAAGACTGCCGTTTGCCCGGCTTCAAACCCTCCAAACCCTTCCGCAGGCCTTTCCAAGGCAACAACTCTTACAGCTACATGCCCCTGCCAGCTGTTTTTCGGGGGGTTCAAGACTGCCGTTTGCCCGGCTTCAAACCCTCCAAACCCTCCCGCAGGCCTTTCCAAGGCAACAACTCTTACTTACACCTACATGCCCCTGCCATCTGTTTTTCAGGGGGTTCAAGACTGCCGTTTGCCCGGCTTCAAACCCTTCAAACCCTCCCGCGGGCCTTTCCAAGGCAAAAACTCTTACAGCTACATGCCCCTGCCATCTTTTTTTCAGGGGGCAGCAGGCCTCCAAGGCAACAACTCTTACAGCTACAAGCCCCTGCCATCTGTTTTTCAGGGGGTTCAAGACTGCCGTTTGCCCCGGCTTCAAACCCTTCAAACCCTTCCGCACGCCTTTCCAAGGCAACAACTCTTACAGCTACATGCCCCTGCCACCTGTTTTTCAGGGGGCAGCAGGCCTCCAAGGCAACAACTCTTACAGCTACATGCCCCTGCCATCTGTTTTTCAGGGGGTTCAAGACTGCCGTTTGCCCGGCGTATAAATATGCGTATACCAAAGTGGATTTTAGCAGTGGGTTCTAAAGGCTGTGGGAACCCCACAACTACTATACTTCACATGTGACATGTAAGTCTTCACTTGGGGCAGCCCTTCTTTTAGTAAAAACTAATGTGTTCATATATTATCTTGTCATGGCTAATCTTAGAAATCCTGCAAAAAAAAATAAATTCTTAGCTGGTAAGTAGATAATCCCATTGATACCAAAAGACTAAAGGATTAAAGTGCCTATCTAAGATTGTCCTAGTTTTCATGGGTAAATCGCCCACTTTCCCATATTTACAGTACATATATTTATCTTGATGTTCCATGACTTTTCCAATACCCTCTGGTAATTTGACAGCTTGCTATTGAACATGGTCATAGAAAGTTCGTTGATTTACCGAACCCTAAAAATTATGATTGTCCAGTACTATGTAAACGTTTACCAGAGGTAAAAAAGAAACTGGGGAATTCGGGAGTTTCCACCAGCTCAATGGCGCCGCAGCAAATCTTTTTACCGCTTGAGTCAAATGCCGTTGGCATTTGACATGATGTCTGTTAACCCTGGACCCTTTTAGGTTAGGGTTAGAGATGGATTCTTAATTAGTAAAACAAGTATGTGCAAACGGAATTCCCGGTTATCCTATTTAATTAGGACGATTCCATGCCAAAATGGCCTGTACTAATCGGTGGTAACAGTCTACATTGAATGATTTGGTGACACATACATGCAGGAATCATGCATAACCTATTGAAACATGGTGTAGTAGAAAAGGGGCGGTTTGCACCGTATCACTTCTCCTCCCCCTTCTTAGATTACCGATACTACACTCTGTACACTACGGATGCTTCGGATGCAATGGTTGGTGCACTTGGGAGCAACTCAACCTGGCAAATGCACAAGGTGAAGATTGGTGATCTATGCTCATAGGAGTGATACCCATTAGTTTCAATGCTTCAGGCCATGACATCGGCTGCAAATTCTTGGTTAGTGGGTCGGCACGTTGTTTGTCAGTTTTGATGTACAAAAGCACAGTGCCAGGTTCTTCGAAAACTTCATAGATGGATCCTAGCTCGATACGCTGCGTCTTCGACATGTGTCTGAGTTTAGGACTATATCCAGCAGAAACTATGGAAATTACTACTGGGTTGTCTTGGAGGCATTCAAGTACTACGGGTTTCTGAACAATGGTCTCGAAAAGTTCTTGAGCTGGAATGCCTTCACCGAACAGGCCTGCACCTAAGCTGATCATCTCGGCTTCTGTAGTGCTTCGTGCTGTTGCAGTTTGACCGCGTGAAGCCCATGCAGAAGGAAACCATGTTTCTGTCCCTTCCAATGCCATTATCATACCACTAGTCGATTTTGTGTGATCGACGCCTGAGCAGTGTCTGCATCGGTGTAAAGGCTTAATTTGAGGTCCTGTATGGAATTCCCAATTTTCCCCACTAATCTAAGTTTGGCTGATTGTTTGATATACCCCATGAGTCTGTTCAACCTTTTGTCATCTGCTACGGACCATGTAGTCAGGCGCTTGGTGGGATCTCCAATGGCCTTCATGTAATCCGGCCTGCAAAGTCTGGCAGCCCATAAGATTTTCATCAAAATTCTACTTGCACTTTCAGCTAACACCCCACGAGTTTCCCAATCTGTCGTGTTGAGACTTCCTTCTGGCTTTTATGGAGCGCTCGCTTCTTTGATTTTCATACTTGTCAAGGTTTCATAGGCGGTACAGGATGATTCTAAGAAATCTTCCATGCTCATTCCAACGTATGATCCAGAGTCGTCCTGGAAGAACTCTTGTTTTCTGCCCAACATCCTATCAACTGATGATGGTTCTTCAAACTCAAGGTGTTTGGACAACTGCTCCCAAAATGCTTTATTGTTCTCACAAGGTCCACTTAGTACCATGTCGTCCACATAAAGGGTTAATAGCATTCTGCTGTCACTAAACCAATATGAGCTCTGAAAATTGGGCAAATGAGTTCCACCCATTAACTCCATTACTTCCCTGAACCTCTTGTCCCAATGCCATCCTGCTTCCGGATGACCGTATAAAGCTCGGATGAGCTTGACGCATGGACGCTTGATGTGAGCGAACTCTGGTGGGGTCAACTCACTGCTCCCGACCCATGTTAAAACTTGAGTTTGCAAGTATGATTGAGTGTAAGCCATGATCACATCTGATTGTGTTGATTTGCACCCTTTACAACACCCGAATGCCAAATTGGCGTTGAGTCCAACAAGTCCAGTTGGGTTCACCTTTGCTTCTTGGAGAACTGCTAAGGTATTGTCTTGGGTTCGGATGTCATCCCCTCTAAACACTATGCGTGCTTTGATTTTTTCTTAGAGATAGTGATTCGTGGTTTTTCACACTGAGTATGGTCGTGAGTCCGCCTACATTCACGAGAGTCTTATTTTCACGGGCTTTAGTTAGGAGTTCTTCCCTTGGAATTACTTCATCGTAAGACCAAACCCCATTTGACAAAAGACCGTCAAATTCGTTTTTGATGGCAGTTTCCCAGCCTTCGTGCTTATGCCAATCCTTTCTTTCAAGCAACAAATGCACGGCAGCAAAAGGTCTTATGCCCCCTTGATTTTGCGGCTCTTCAACAAAAGGCTTGACAGGCATAGCAGGTACGGCTTGATCATACAAACTGTTTGAAATACATTCAGCCATCTCACGGGTGTAAAAGGCTGATTTCTTTGCCGCATTGCCTTCCAACGGAGCGTGTTTGAACTCAGGAGGATGAGAACATCTTCTGTTGTCAAGATTGACCGCAAGCTTCCAACTGCTAGTGGCCACCCACCAAGTTTTGAGGTGTGAATTCCCATCCTTGTTTTGGAGCCCGAATGCGCAACCTTGAGGTTCGGCTATGAAGAGGTCATGACGCTAGATGAACTGCGGAAGCTCAGGTATCTTCCATCCTCCGCATCCCTTTGGCCACTCGAAGGCACAATGTCCACCATTTGCCACGCATCGGATATAGTTCCGAAGGATTTTCAATGATTTGCTTCTACGTTTTTGTTTTTCAAGTTTCTTTTGGAACTTTTTGCCATATCTTTTGCAATTTATTCTGTGCCGCACACTCCAAGGATCACAGAACCAAAAATGTCAGCACCTGGAAATTGCTCCATAATCCCAATCAAGGAGTCCACTTCTTTATCATCGGCCATGTTTACTTGGTCTGAAGAAAGTCTGAAATGGTTTATCCCCTTTGATGCGTTTACTTGCCCTAATGTTGAATCTTTGGAACAACAAAATTCAAAGCATGTGGGATTTGAGCTGCGGTGTTTTCGGACACCTTTTGAGAGTTTCACCTGAGGAACATTCCGAGTGACTTTCATGAGGTGGTCTGCAGTCATGTTTTGATCATCTGCCTCGGCAATCAGCTTGGCAAACATTGCATCACACTTCATTGGATTGCGTCTTCGCAATTCATGTGAAAGATTCGCTTGCATGGCAAAAAGGACTGCTTTTCCTTCATCAATAGGTTTCTTTGGATAAAACCATGTTGATCCAACCCAACTTTTAGAACTGATTCTTTGGTAAGGAGTCTTTTGCCAATCATCCTTGTGAACTGATACCCTGTTTCTACATTTCCATTTGGTGACTCTCTCCGTGAAAACTTCACTGGCATCAAAAGGACAATCTTTACTGGTTGGGGCGTATAGCCTTTTGCGAGGTCTTACATGCACTCTTTTCCAAGCTTGACGTTCCTTATCAAACATCCAATGGTCTGATTCCTGATCTTCCTGATGGCTTTCTGCAAATGGCGCGGCTGGCACATTGGGGTCCGGTGCATTGAAGCATCTCGGACAGCATTGGACCTTAGCACCTACAGCAGGCGTTTCAGGAGCAGGCAGTCTTGGTGTCTCTGGAGCTAGCGTGGATGGTGCAGACCTAGCAGCTTTGGCTTCTGCTGCAAGTCTTTCTTCCTCAAGACATATGCGAAACCTTTCATGACATGTTTCACTATGGGGAATTCCCTCAGCAATCCTTTCGCAACCCTTGCAACCAGGAGTTTTGCCGTATTTGATGGCTCTCTCAAGTGTTGCATAAGTTCTACGTTTTCTGACTACTGGACGGGGTGCGTCCCCTTCAAAAGGAAGAGCTTCTTTAGTTCCTAACTGTGGCAGTTCTGACTTTTCTGAAAATAGTTGCAACATAGCTACTTGCGCTTCATACAACGGAAAAACCCAATTCCCATCATTTGGATCCACCAATTCACTTTGATAGAATTAAATGGGTCGGCCACATCCCTTGGAATTTGTCCTAAGACTTTCATAATCCAAGACATAGTGGGTTCCCCTGTGCTTAAAGCCTGCATCCATTCGACAACCTACAAAGATCCCCGGAAGGGTACGCGGTTCAAATGCAGGAAGCTCTCGGTGTTTTGGTGGCTTATAGTACACAAGGACTCCAAAAGGGAGTTTGAGACCGGAAAAGGTTTCTCCAGTTGCCGCTTCATAGCATGTCTGCGTGCTCTTTTCAATTTTTGATTCATCAGTTTCGTTTGGATGGATTGGGGCTTGTGTTGAAAATGCAGAGCTGTGCAAAAGTATTCAATAGCTCTCGGCCAAAACTGATGCGGAAGCCCTGACTTTAGCATTATCGATCTTACCCCTTCTTTTATTGAACGAATTCCTCTTTCTAGTTTGGCACTATGCACCTCATCATTTGGAACTGAAGGGTCTGGCAGCCATCCCAAGTAACTGATTGCCTCCGTGAGCTCTGCAGCTGCATCTGACTTGGCTACACATAAAGCTTTTCCATGGGCTAGCGTGCCACCAAACTTTTGGAGGGCTTGGATGTTTTGATCGGTATTTCTTTGGGTTTGAGGATATGCGGCATAACACCCACTGTACTCATCAGAACAAACCAGGCATGCTTGTTCCCCTTCCGAACCTTTCGTCAATTCACGTCCTATTATGATGTGATCAACTCTTAGCCTGTGCCCAAAGTGAAGTGGTGGTGTTTCATTGGGATCAATATCCAAGCCGCGTTTCCTATGGGTTTTTGCAAGCATTTTAGCCCGTCTGCATACCTCACAGTAGCGGTTCTTGGGAAAATGAGTCAACTGATGTTTCATCGAGCGAGCTTCCTTTTGAAGTTTCTCTCTAAGAGTTGGGACCCAAGGATTAGATTCTTCATCGTCACTATCTATGGGGTCATCTCCCTTTTCCCTTTCAACATCAGCTGTTTGAAACACTTCATCCACTTCCCTCCCAAAATGTGGCATGACTTCACGATTTAACCTCAAAGGCTCTTTTGAACGTGGTAAGTCACTTGGATATTGTTGGGGGGCATGGCAATGGCTCATGTGAAGGACCTGGCAAAGGCACTGGCTTCTCCTTCGAGATGGGGTCTTTGGAGCCGCTGCTTCCACTGACGACGCAGGCATAGCGACGCACACCGATTCTGACACTATTGGTACATTTTCTTCTACTCTGTCTGCGAAAATCTTTGCACTATCAGGCACATGGTGAACCATGTCTTTTACACGATCAGCCTTCACCAAGTATGGCAGTTGACCCGGAAACCATATGAACGGCCGCCGGTGCTCATTTACCTGGATGCCAACTGAGAATGCATGAGGGCACTCTTTTAAGGCATAGAATATAGAAGGTATTCGTTCCTGACAGGTTCCCTTGGAGCTTGACAGCTGTTGCACTTGGCCTGATTCCCCCACCTGTGGCGAATTGGACTTTCTCAGGGGCTTCAATGACATGATGCTTGAACACATCTGGCATCCCTTTGTATGAGATTAAGTTCCTACCCGCACCGGTGTCTAAAACGAAATCTTGATTGACCATAGTGGTAGCTGGATTCATGCATGCAACCATTGCTGAAAAGACTTTGGCCGCTTTCTCAAACATACTGGTTCGAGGCAACCCATTTGACGACCTTGGTGAACGGAGAAACTTCCTGCATGCTTTTCTGGCTTTTGATGCTGCTTGTGCAGCCCCCTTGACCCATACTTCATCCACAACACTAACATGAGGCTCCACCTCCTGCGGAGCATTCGGAAAGCTACTCGCAGGGCTGGCCTCAGCATTGGACGGATGGATTCATTGCCTCGATCAACTTCTCGTACAGCCGCTTCGAACTCCTTTTGGAGGAGCTTGCGGACGAGTTGCGGTACCTGTCAATGGTGAGCTGGAGTTTGGGGTGGTGCTTCATCTGCTCAAACAAATGATTTCTCACTGCTGTTTCTGAAGGCCTATCTGAAGGTTCCAAGGCTTGCCATATGTAGTCAAACCGACTGAGAAAATCATCCAAAGCTTTGACATCATTTCCTGTCAACTTCAGATTCAGGAGGTGGTTTTGAGTTAAAGCAACCCCTTTATCTTTCTCCATTTTATACTTTTCCAGGATCACCCACAACAATTTACGTCCTTTCGGCTGCCGTCCCGATTTCTGGGATTCTTCTTGGATGCTTTGAAAGTGCAAGGCAAAACGGGTTGACTTTGACAACTCGAGCAACTTGCTTCCTAGCACACGGTCCAAGATTGGAAAATTTCAGAAACAGTAAGATTTGCAGTTGGATTGGAACATTCTTGAACCCATCTCAACACCGTTGCTTCATCGCCTTTTGCACACAATGTTGTATATTGCATTTCTGAAGACCCGGACCTCACTGGCATTCTTTGGCAAAGACGGCAACTTCATATAGCATCGTAGTTTTTGATTCTCATGAGTTTCTTTTCCTTTTGATAAGAATCAGGATCGACACTCTTTACCGAAAATGCCATTGGCGAACCACTTGGATCATCACTAGATGGAGGTGAACTACCCCCTTTTCCCGGATCACCCCCTTGATTGGGACTTCTGTCGCTTTTGGCTGACTTGCTTGAAGATGAACTGGAATGACCTGGTGATGATGGTGTTTTATTGGGTCCTTTCTTTGAACTTCTGGGTGGTTCCTGTCCCCTCAAACCTTGCACATAACTTGCCAATGAATCCACCTTCGCAGTCAATTCGTTCAACTGCCCTTTGATGGGTTTTAGGCAAAATTGGGCTTCCAGAGGGCCTGATAGGGCTCGTAATGAAACTTTCATCCCCAAAAATCCTTTTCATGATATCCTCTTCAGAAAATTGCAACAGTTGTTCTTGTGGCGACTGAACCTTCCCATGTATTTCCCGCTGGTCTCCGGTGCATTTGAGCAGCTCGGATCCCGAACGAGTTGGTGACAAGTTGGGTCCTGAGGCAATGGGCAATCTCAGTGCATCATCTTTCACAACCGCGCTATTTTGGACTGGCAGTTGGGCAGCTTCTGACCAGGGCTGGAATCTTACTTGGGACTGGCTCTCTAAGGTGACGATTCTATCCCTCATTAATCCAGTTTGTCTTTCAAATTCCTTTTGTATGGACATGACTCGAACATCTGAATCAGCCAGAAGTTGTTTCAGTTTCTCGTTATCTTCATGAGACTTTTTGAGATTACTTTCCAACTGACTAATCCTAGCTTGTCCTAAAGACATCATGGCTTGATACTGACCCTGGACCCCGCTGACCGTGGATTGGGCTTGGTCTCAGATTTCACTGACCCTGGCTTCAGCTTCAAGGTTAAGTTGATTAGCTCTTGATTGGGCTTCCAGAACCTTGTATTCAGCTTGTTGAACCGTCCTATTAACAGTGTCTGAGGCCTCGTGACGTGCCTGCTGAATTTGTGTTTCCATTTGAAGTGCAGCTTGTTGAGAATCCATTCTAAACTGGGAGACCTCTTGTTGGGCTTGAAGAACACGAGAATTGGCTTCCCTCATGATGTGTCCTACTACCCTTTCGGCTTCATCTCTCGTATGCCTAGTTTGGAATTCTGCTGACACCACTGCCCTTTGAGCATGTGCTACAACCATTGGATCCGCCGACACAACCTTCACTTGTTGTTGTTGTTGTTGTTGTTGTAAATGATGATATAGGTCAGTGATTGATTAATTTGAACATCTGGGCTACTTTGGCTAGTACTCATGTTGACTGAACTGGATGACGAATCATCTACAGGGATTGGGGTGCCTTCTGCATTTGATGATGAGATGTGCGTTTGAGCAACTACCCCCCCTTGGGATGCTGGCACCATCATTTTTCACAATCACTGCAAATGTGGCTGAAGCCACTCGTCAAAAGCCGGTCCGGCTTGTTCCAGAAAATTGACCCCGGCAGTTGCCTGAGGACAATAGGGCTTCTTCCGAAGCTTGACGTGGATCCCGCCGTGCCCGAACTCGACGTTCTCGCGGATCGTATCAGCGTTGTCGCCAATCAAGCAAGCAGGAACCCGATTCTGAGCGATCGCACGGATACACTCCTTTTTCGCCAATGCTCCAACCTTTTCAGTACTGATAATGGCGAAAGCCACAAGACCTTGATTGAGAACACGTGGAGAGTTGTTGAGAGCTTCGATGAGCCTTTGACGATTCTTGTCTGAGTACCTGATAAGAGACACAATTGCAACCAAAACTTTGTCCTCGTACCTGTCACGGATATCCTGCAAAAACTGGACGTTGGGCCACGGAATTGCTTGTGGGTCCCAAGTCGAGGTTGTTGCATGAGCTTCGATCGAGTGTCTGATACCAATCAATTTGCGAGAACTGCTTTGACTCCCGCACCTGCCAAAGAACTGCTTGAATCAGATGAATAATAAGAGAAAATTCCAGCGAAGTTCCGAGTTGATCTAGAGATCACAAATAGTCCTTGAGTTTCCCCTGAATCCCTCTGCGCAAACTCCCTCTCCAAGAGGACCGCAGTGTCCGGAAGCAACGCCCTGGGCCTTTCAGCAAACGGGGTGGCCTTTGGTTTCGGCCTAAGACCGGCCTTCGCCTTCTTCTGAACTGGCTCTGAAGGTTCAGGTCGCGAACCCGATATTGTGCCTGCAGCTTCTGAATGTTGCACCACCTCCACTGAAGATTCTGAAGATACTGACTCGCAATTTCCCGCTCCTTGCAGCACGTTAGGATTGACAGAAAAACCCCAGCTCTTCGCGTACTCGTGCCCGGATTGTCGAACCGAGTCGAACCCAAGGATAGACTGTCTGAATAGTGACCTTCACTCAGCCCCACTGAAAATGTTTGAGCTTCTGCTTGTAACCTCGCTTGCCTCCCCTTCCCTGCAATGCTCTCCACAAAGGATCTGAAGCTTGCTTCTTATGGTCCGGTTCGAGCGCCTCGTCGAGGTACGAGTTGTCTGCAGAAATGATGCCTTGTCAAGTATGAGCCAACAAAAACTGGCTGAATACGGCACCGAGATGTTGTGAGACGATACGGCGATAACCAAAGAAACTGGGGAATTCGGGAGTTTCCACCAGCTCAATGGCGCCGCAGCAAATCTTTTTACCGCTTGAGCCAAATGCCGTTGGCATTTGACATGATGTATGTTAACCCTGGACCCTTTTAGGTTAGGGTTAGAGATGGATTCTTAATTAGTAAAACAAGTAAGTGCAAACGGAATTCCCGGTTATCCTATTTAATTAGGACGATTCCATGCCAAAATGGCCTGTCTACATTGAATGATTTGGTGACACATACATGCAGGAATCATGCATAACCTATTGAAACATGGTGTAGTAGAAAAGGGGCGGTTTGCACCGTATCACCTCTTCTGTAAATCACAGTATAACCATGATTAACCATCATTGACCATAATTATATATATAATATGTATAACAAGTATTAACCATTAATCATCATCATTATCGTTAACCGTTAACCATTATTAACCCAGTCAGTAAACTTTACCGAACTTAAAAATGATGATTTTCCATCGTTTTTTGGCTCCCAGTCCTCCAGTATTCCAAACCAGGAGAGCAGCCAGCCCAGGAAAGTGTCACGTTCGAACACGGACATGAGCTTCAGAGGTGCTAAGGCACTCGGCATCCTCAGGTCGGAGTCAGGAGTGGCTGGTTAGAAACCTAGATAGCTAAGTTGGCGGACATAACTCCAATAACTATGCTTTATGATGTTTATAACTACAGTTAATGCGGTTTAAACACCAACTTATATCTGGGGGCCCACATTGTACTTGTTTACAACGGATTGTAATCAATGAAATAATATTAGTTATCTACAAAGGTTGATTATCTTTGTTTATAATGATTATCAACTGTAATGTTAAGAACTGGCTACTCTAATAATGGATTGTAATAAAGCCTTTTCACTAGGTTTGTTTTAATCCCAATACTAACAATACGCACAGATCCGGACTTTAGCCCGGAGCCTATGTTTTTTTCGGGTAAAACGACCCGAGTTTCTAGCAGACCCCACGAAGTCGTGGAAGGGTTCTTGGCGTAAATTTCTGTTTCTCCCGGATCCTAGGTTTTCTCGCAGAAAGCGGCCTGTTTGCACCACTTGTATTTTGGATAAGATAGAATATAATCATTAGAAGACCTTTATACGTATTGTTTGGAGGGAGTGGCAGATTTAGATCCTTCTGTAATGATGTAGTATGATGGAAGAAAAAAAACATTCATTATAAGACCTTTAAACGTGTTGTTTGAGGGGATTGCATATATATATATATATATTTATAAATATATATATATATATATCCTTCTGCAATGAATATAATGGAAGAACGTATGACGTCATATAAGACCTTCATACGTATTGTTTTAGGGGATGGCAAATCGATATGTATATATATATAGCCTTCTGTAATGTTATAATATGATGAATGAAAACATAATACAATAAAACCATGTAAAATCTTTATATGTATTGTCTGGGCGGGGTGCCAAATATATATCATTCTGCAATGATGCAATATGATGGAAGAAAATATAATACAATATATCATTTTTTACTGCAATATAGGGTACATCGTGGGAACTAATGCGACATTGTTGAACCAATGGAATTGTTAAAACCGTCGCAAAAATGGGGGATTATGTGAATATGGGCGAACACTGGTTCTGCGGGTAACAATAAACCAACGGGTTTTTGACATTGCTCACTTAGCAAGTAGGTTACAAGCCCAGCTATAAGTGGAATAACCCTACTTATCCCACTTGAAACCAAGGACACGACGTAATCTACTTACTGGGATGAGGTGGCTATTGGCTATGAAGAATGGTATTCAAAATGGTATACGAACTGGTTGGTAGATGTTGTCAGAATCATTAAATAGTGTCAATTAATGGCCATTGTTGGTTCACCGTTTTTAATTATTATGTTTGGCTCTGAATGGCTACTAGCGGCTATTGATGGTCATTAACGGCTATTCATGTATGTTTAACATAGATTATGATGATCAATGACGATGTCAGTGATTGTTTGTTAGTGTGTATTATGTGTCTTTACTGATTCTGAATCATGATTAATTATCAATGATTAAATGATGTTGTAACATGTGAAAACATACCAACGATTTATTGCGAACGAATATTGATGTTTCACAACGGCCACCGATGGTTATTGATGATGACAATGACATGGTTGCGGTTTTACGAAAGTTTGTGTTTCTTTAAACTGGTGGGAGCTCCAAATTACCCTTTATGCCGTTTTAAACAACCGCGGATGGAAAGGGTTCTCAACCTTGGGACAACCCGATTTGGGAAACGGATCTTCCAAAAGGACACAAACCTTGTTCGGTGGCTCATCCCACTTCGTAAGCAGGTTACATGAGTTGCACCTTCGTTTAAATCTGGAGACCCTGACCTGGTACGTGGGGAAATATCTCCTAACTTAACCAGCCATGTGTATCGTGAACTCTGCCCAGTACCATCATCCTTGCCCCGCTGCGCCATCTTTTGCAGGCGAATATTGGGTTTTTCCTCTTCCCCCAAACCACTTCCGGAAATTCAGTCAGTCTAGGTCCTCTAGGTGGAAAAACCTGGAACATCAATCCATTCTACACAATTTCAAAGGTCGGCCCCCTTTCGCAACACCGAAAATTGCAACATCCCTACTTGATGGCTCATCCCACTTAGTAAGTGGCTTATAACTCCAATTATAAGTGGATTAACCCTACTTATCCCATTTATAACTGGGGTTATAAGCCACTTACGAGCCGTGGGTAGCTCGCCACCATCCGTAGCCATCCACTGATCCAAGGATCTTCCCAGGCTCTTCCTTGTCGTCCAGGATCTTCTGCCAAATCGTCTTCAGCTTCTCTTCGGCAGTTCCTTCATTTTGCGGATGGACCAGTGCCATGCCCTGGGCGGCGAGTGGATCCCAGGTGTTTGGAGGTATTTCCGCAGCCAATTTTTCCGATTTAACAATCAAAAAAAGGGATTTGGGATCGTTGAGCTATTATGTTGTCTTTTGTTTCGTCCTTTCTTCTTTGTCCCCCTCCTCTTCTTGGGGTGCGTGTGCTGGTTTACCACGTCCTGACCTGGGGTGGTGTCCCAGTGTTGGGGTGCGTGTGTTAGGAGAAGAAGAAGAGAAAGGGGCGTGGCCAGTTGCGTGTGTTACTGGCCACGCTCCTTTCTCTTCTTCTTCTCCTCCTTCTTCGTCCCCTTCTTGGGGTGCGTGTGCTGGTTTACCACGTCCTGACCTGGGGTGGTGTCCCAGTGTCAGGGTGCGTGTGTTGCTGGCCACGTCCCTTTCTCTTCTCCTTCTGTTTTCTCTTCTTCTTCTTCTTCTTCCTCCTCTTCTTCTTCTTCTTCTTCTTCTTCTTCTTCTTCTTCTTCTTTGTCGTGTCTCCCCTTCTGTCCCTCTCCTCTTCTCGGGGTGCGTGTGCTGGTTTACCACGTCCTGACCTGGGGTGGTGTCCCAGTGTCGGGGTGCGTGTGTTGCTGGCCACGTCCCTTTCTCTTCTCCTTCTTTTTTCTCTTCTTCTTCTTCTTCTTC
>Ga0126342_10015333_pt1 | contig 13442 bp, 14 predicted proteins | sample Cyp1metagenome_FD_92528 | JGI IMG/M metagenome (GOLD analysis project Ga0126342, IMG submission 92528) | Coral microbial communities from Lord Howe Island, Old Settlement Bay, Australia - Cyphastrea 1 metagenome | ecosystem: Host-associated > Invertebrates > Cnidaria > Coral ...
ATAATATCTTACTTTACAATATAATACAATATAAAATAATAATAATAAAAACATATAATATAATATAATACAAAACATATAATCTAATATAATACATAATATAATATAATAAAATATAATAAAATATAATATAGTATAATATTTAATATAACATAATATAGTCTATGATATAATATAATATGATATAATATCATATAATACAATATGATATAACATATCATAAAATAATATTATATAATATAATTTATATTATGCAATAACTATATAAAATAATATAACATAATATAATATATATGTCAATGTGCACTGAAGGCTACCCTCAAATCCACGATTTTCAGTTCAGATGTGTTGATCCCTTTGCACCTTCCGACCCCCTACTGACATGGCTTGAAACTGATGATTTTGTGGCCATCTGGGTGCCATCTTTGAAAATGGTCATTAATAGTTGATTTACCCATTGAAAATGGTGATTTTCCATAGTTATGCTGGTTTACCAGAGGGTAATTCATCCAGAATTATCCATGACATTCCCATAAATATCCAATTAATGTGATTAAAACAATGCCATAAACCACCCATGACTGGGAACGGTTTGAATCACACCTATAAAAAATGGTGATGACTGGGGGATGGTTTAAATTGTTGTACTGCACATTAAGCAAATAGGCAATTTGGTCACCTATTGATCATGAAACTGCTACATCGTTTGAATTGTGTGGAAAATTGTGGAAGGGTTTTTGGTTTGATTAACTATCCCTAGACTTCCAGTTGCATCTCAGATCAGTAACCATTGTGATTTTACCTCATGAGTTCTGGGTTGGTTGGTTACCTGTTTGACAGGTAACTGGAAGATGATATGGCTAGGATCACTCCAACGTGATGAGGTAACATTATCCTGCAGATACATTGGAGAGCACAAAACAACCGACCCCATCCTGCATGCCGTTGACTCTTTTGCCAACGTGGCAGGGACCATTTTAGACCCCTGCCACGATCTTGGCCATATGTTTTGTCTTAAAGATTCCACAATGTGAGGCCCCCAAGATATAAGTTGGTTTAGATTCGCCCCAGTAACTAGTTCGTTATAAATACCATAAACCATAGTTATTGGAGTTATGTTCACCAACTTAGCTATCGAGCGGGGGCCTCACATTGCAGGAAATAATCGTTGGCTGTACTCCCTTTTGCACCCTTCACGAGCCAAGTTGACATGGATTCCCATTGTCATTGGAAGCCCAGGAAAGAAAAAAGGGTGATGCCCCACAGTTGGTTATGGTTGGTTTATAACCCCCATGAACTATTGACTACTGTTAATGCATATGATATTGTTACCAAGACTCCTAGTTATAAGTTGTAACCACACACAGCTATCACATAGCAACTAGCAATTCCCCATGTTTCTGCTGGTGAAGTCACAATGTTTGCTGGTGAAATCACCATTTTGCTGGTGACCTATCCTTGGAATCTGAGGACCACCGCAAGTACAATTACCCTCTGGTTATGACTGTTACAGTTTGCCATGGTTAAGCCATGGCCCATAGATTTATAGATGGTTTACCTATTAATTAATAGCATGGTGGGTATCTTTCCATGGCGAACTGTAACAGTCATAACCAGATGGTCGAGTTTCCCATTTCCCCAGAAATCATGAACTGAGGATGGCGAATAGGCCTGGCGCATCCCGAAGGAATGCATTTGGTGTCCTTCGACGACGACATCCCGGAGGTCTTTGAAAAGATCAAACCTGGAACGTCTTCAGACACGATGCAACCCTTGGCACCTGGGATGCAAGGCGTCAGAAGTGAGACGTTCGTCAAGTTGGGGCCCTTTTCTGTAGATGTCAATGGGGTCCTGAATGGGGTTACTATAGGATCTATAGGATCCTAGGGTGTGATATCGGGTTTAGGTGGGCTTTGATACAGGCTTTTTGGCTACGGATATATCATGATACATCTATAGTCAGGTTGGTAAACCAACAGACATTTCGCTGTAAAAGATTAGTGTGTGGAGACCCTCAAGAAGACCCACGGCTAAACATACGTTGGTCTTCCTGAGCGACTGCTAGACCCCCGGAATCCAACATGCAACCCTTTGAACCATGTTGTTTGAAGGGGCTTCTCCTGACATGGCCCATATTTCTTTGTTGCTTCCCTAGACGTTTGCGTGTGAACATGCAAGCGTCCTTGCCATTGCCAGCATGATTCAGAAGCTTGACATGGTTGCCGTTTGCCTATAAAAAACATGCAGCAGAGGGCTTTATAAGGGATCTACTATTCTCCCAGCAATTACCTTAAGTATTGTTCTGGTGCACCATCGGAAGCCCCAGCTTGAATGGTTGGAGTTTGTCAAACCCATTTAGGTATGTCAACTCACCCATCCAAAAAAAGCCTTCTGACAACGGGCGTTGGGAAACGCCCTGCAAGGAGGCAGGAAGTTTGGAGGCCATCATCCACCACGCGCGGGATCTGATGCATCAAGAGGGTTGCTACATCTGGGGCCTCGCCCCTTCGGCAAATCCTATGAATCTCGTGGTGAACAGGCCCCGCAAAAGAGGGGAACCTGGATGGGAAATGCTGGGAGATTTTGAAGGTCGAAGTATGGCGATCCGAAATCTGTGGTGCAAGCTGGCAAAGATATTCTGGGTCGAAGTTTAGCTATATCACATCCCTATTATATATATATACATATAATATATATATATATATGCATCCGAAGTACTTCCTGACACGCTATGAATCCCTCAAATCACCCAAAACATTTCCTCAGAAGGTACGGCTGGGTCCATGGGGCAAAGCATCTGTGAATGGGACCTGGAAGGTTGACCGGTGAATTTCATTTTTGGGATCCCGACTCTGAAATATACGCCGTGAATATGGAGGTTGGCTAAGTCATGGGGGTACCCCTAGTTATTCATTTATAGATGGATTTTCCCTTATAAACCACCAATTTTTGGCTATCCCCATTTATAGAAACCTCCATCTAGCAAATTATATAGCAACATTTTACAGCGATCCCAAACATTGCCAATTTCTGGTTCGTGATGTATAGTGATTTGATACTCATCTGCCGAGGTTCACATGTCGTTTTAATCACCAAAGGCTTATTAGTTGTTGATTACAGAATTACGCGTAAAAGCACACTTAAACAACAATTACACCAACATACTCAAATCAAGGCAACCTCACTGACATTTTTTAAAAAAACCTCTGTGTTCTTAAGTCAAGCTAAGATATCTGGTTGGTGGTTTGGAACATGCCATTAAAATTCCCATTAGATCCTATTAAACCACCATAAAATCCCAATAAACCACCATTAAATATATGTTTTGCTGGTGTTTTCCTGGAAAACAACCCACGCTGAACGGATGGCATTTTTTTCTAAAACTGCAGGATCTCCCGTCGCAATGGCATGGTGAACGGCTTTGCCTACGGCTACTTGAACCGTCATGATGAGCGTCTTGGCATGGCTCGAATGGCTGAGCCCTGAAATCATGGGGGAATTGGAAATGCCCTGGAACTATAGACACTACTTCTATTGTTCTATATCTGATTTGTGGTTAATAGTGGTTAATAATGGTTAATAGTGGGTTAATGGTTAAGAGTGTGTATATATACTGTTTGGTGCTTTGGAACCATGGAATTTTATGACTTTCCATATATTGGGAATAGTAACCCCAACTGACTTTCATATTTTTCAGAGGGGTAGGTCAACCACCAACCAGTTATTGTTGATGGTTCTTGTGGGTAATGTCATTCTCTTTTTATTGGCGGGGGCGCTTTATGATCAATAAAAGTGGGAGATGTGAGGAGGAACTGTCTGGTCGTTTCAAGTATGTGTTGAAAAAATATGGTTTTGAGGATGGGAAGTCGCAAATTGATTAGTTTTCTTTGAGATGGGTTAAAAGCACCAACGAGGAACTTTGTTTGGTCATCAAAAAAGGGCATTGATTTTTGAGGAGAAGTTATTGTGTGCCTGTTTTTGTTGCTTATCCTCCAGATAATTTATGACTTATCACAATACATATATAATATGAGTCATCATATAATTATCATAATACATATATATATATATATATATATAATTGTATATAGTAAGAATGGAACCTATATATATATATATTCACAGTATAGAATCTTATCAAAGTGGATCAACATCCAGGGCCTCCTTTTTTCTCACCCTTTCCTCAGGTGCTTCCAGAGTTTGTACTGCTCCCCCACGGAAGATGTGGAACGGAGCTGTCGTTTTTACGAGAAAGATGGCGTCCCTTGACGCTTGAGATCAACTAGCAGAAACTGAGGGAAGCTACGCTCTGGTTATGACCAACATAGCTATGGAAAATGGCCATTTATAGTGAGTTTTCCCATTGAAAATGGTGATTTTCCATAGTGATGTTAGTTTACCAGAGGGTACCTGATCACATGATCATCGGGCTTAGTAAAAAAAGGGAAACCCTACAAGAAACCTCTATATTTGATTATTAAAACATATGGTTTCCGGTGAAGATGTTTCCTTTAACCAATCCAATGACATCAGCAGTGGTTTAAAGTCACATCTGGTGGGTCATTGAAAAATCAATCCACTGAGCCTGGCTGACAGGTGCTCCAGTCTTCGTTGTTCAATGGAAAATCATCATATCTTGTGATTATGACTGATGATAAGTGAATTACTGGTTGGTGGTTTCGAACATGAATTTTATTTTTCCATAATATATGGGGATAATCCTCCCCATTGCCTAATATTTTTCAGAGGGGTTCAAACCACCAAGCAGGAATTATATCGTGAATATATGGTGATTCATATCTTATATATTTACCATACACCATATAATCATATCTCATATCTTATCATCATATGGTGAATATCTCTATGGTTATAACTGGTGAATTTATTGATGAAAGATGGAGATTTTGATCGGAGAATCATCTATAAACGTTGGATTGTCCATTGCCACGTTCATCTTATAATATAAATACGTACCCTCTGGTAATTTAACATAACTATGGAAAATCACCATTTTTAATGGGAAAATCCACTATAAATGGCCATTTTCAATAGCTTTTTGTATGTTTACCAGAGGGTATTCATAAATCCATTGCATCCATTTGCTAGTAGCATCCGCTACAAGGTGATTCCCAGTTATAGCCATAGTGACATTGACCATAGAGATATTCACCTATTATGACATATTATAATCATAACATATCATAGATGAATTCACCAGTTATCACCTTTTACCATAGCTATACAGTGTATAAATGCCGTTAACCATAGATGTATCTACCATAAACAACATATTTCTCACAGAACCTGCGCCTTGAAATGCGCAAAACGTGTTTTTTTTCTCCTCAGGTGCTGCTGCGGTATTTGATGTATGCCGCCCGAACCAAGTTCAAAGCGCCCGATGGGATCAGTTTGTTGTCCTTTGGTGGCAATTTGGAGATGTCCTAAAATTGTTAATCAGGGGAATTATCCCAATATGGCCTTATTTCAGGTTAGTGAAATATTATAATTTACCCATATATATATATAAATACATAATATACATATCACATACACAAATATTATGATTTACCCAGATGGATATTGGTTTTAAATATAAGGGGTGTTCCATAGCGGGAGATCTCGGGACCTCCAAAATTTCTGGATGGTTTGGTTCATGGAAAATCCATCAATGATAACTAGGGTAGCCCCATGGATTGGAAAGCTCCATAGATTTGCCAAATGATGTACAATCCCTATGGATCCAAACACTTCCTGAGAAGGTACTTGGATCCATAGGGAATTAGTATCAAGCTATATAGTACATATATGTTGCCCATCAATCCGGTATATATTCCTAAATACTACCGGAGTACCCCCATGGATTGGAAAGCTCCATATGTGGCAATGTGTTTTTGGTCTGTTGCGCTTTAATGGGCTGAGACCGAAGAGACCGAATCTAAACAAATCTGAAAAAACAAATCCACATGTGTTGTATGTCTTGGGGTGATTTTTAATTTGGGTTTATCAAAAGGATTACCCTCTGGTAAACTAACATAGCTATGGAAAATCACCATTTTTAATGGGTAAATCCATTATATATGGCCATTGTCAATAGCTATGTTAGTTTACCAGAGGGTAATGGATACAACCATGGTGAGGTGCCATATAAGTTGCAATATGGGGCCACGATAATTCTGAATATCGAACCACTTCAAGCTGGAATTGCAACCCAAGTCATAGGTAGAACAGTGGGAAAATCTGGAACTACTTGTTCAATATCATCAACCTAGCATCCTGGAAACACTCTTGGCCATCTGTTTGGGAGTAAGGCAGGGAAACTGGCTAAATCTGTTTGGGAGTATGGCAGGGAAACTGGCTAATATATCATATTATATATATATTGATTCATGCTAGCAAAAAAAAAAACACGTCTGAGACGGAGGCTGAGTTCCTATGGAAATATACATTATATACATGGTATATGTCATCTTCGGTGCCGGTAGACTTGAGGTCCCTCGAAGACCTGACTTCTGATGGATGCCATTTTTCATCAAGGGTGAATCCTCAGGTGATCAAGCCCTTGGCTGCTCCATATATCATTGGGATAACTATTGGGATAAATATTGGGATACCCTCTGGTAAACTAACATAACTATGGAAAATCATCATTTTCAATGGGTAAATCCACTATAAATGGCCATTTTCAATAGCTATGTTAAATTACCAGAGGGTATAATGGGATTGTAATGGGATTATAATGGGATTATGATATATGATGGAGTTATAAGGGGAAAAATATTGGCATTATGATATGGAGTTATAATGGGAAAATCATCTATCTGGGTAAATTTCATCACAACCGAGCCCTGTTCTCCCAAGCCCTGGGAATCATATGGAACTTTTCAGGTTAGTGAATTATTATAATTTATCCAGATATATGGTAGAGAAAAATCATGCGAGTCCATCTGGGGAAACATCTGGGTAGATCTTCCATATTATGATTTACCAACGTCGGAACACATATGAAACCCAACATGATATATGTCATTAATCATAATATCGGAACATAAGAATTGCAAGGATTTCAGAGTTGGTTTCGATATGATTTGATCTGTTGTTGCATCTTGGTGTCCTGATTCAAGGTCACCAGCCACCAGTTAGGTATGAGAATGCCCGCGCTCGAAAGCTTGACGAAGAGGCGCACAAATAATATTGTTTCAAGTTGCTATATGCATGAATACATATATATATATATATTCACTGTATACTGTAACCACAGACGGAGGAATGTAGATCGAAACAAAACTTAAAGGATTTCCATGGTCGACTACTCTGAGATTTTATCTGGAAATATACGACGGGGTCTGACCAAAAAGACACGTGAAATATGATGATGAAGTGGATATCGCGGCCATCCATGATAAATGTATACGCATGAGTGAACATTTGGTGGGGAGGTCATGGTAGCTGGTAAAAGCATCTGGTTTCTTTTGTAAGTTTTTAGTATATGTAGTCAGTAGTCAGCAATAAAGTGTCGTGTTGGCAGATTTTGGAGGATCCACTTGATGTTTTTGGATATAACATCTAATCTTAGAGATGTCAACCACCTAAAACTCATGAATGACATTGGAGGGCATCACATTAGGGGTATTCAAACATGTTCAAAACACTGTAAACCCACAGAAAATCGCAGATTTGAATCATTCAAGTAGGTATCGCCTGGGTTTAATTAACTTTACAGGCTGGGTATCACCTAATGTTAATCACCAGATTGTTTGTGCCTGATCAATACTTAAAGTCCGGTACAGGCATGCCCCACAGTAGCCAAACTAGACGGAATCTTCCAAAGGCACCCAATTCCAGACATGTTCAAAACACATGGAACAAACTTTGCGTTCAGCTCGATGTTGGCCGGGGGGAGCGTATTTGTACACATATGTACATATACATATATACATATATATTCAGTTGGTAGATTTTGAATATTGATCATTGCCCAGCATTTCTCCTTAAACCACCAAAGCTCTTTGGGCAAAAATCCTACAGATTCTTTCACCGCCAAAAAACGCGACGCATCACATGTTTCGTGTTGTTTCACCACGACTCTTGGTGGTTCCACCCACCTGGTTTGCTCCCTGGCCACGGCACGACGGCACGATGGCAGGCGGCGATTGTGAAGATCAGCGACGAGTTCCCGCATCTCCTGCAGGTTCGGACTGGCGAGCGGCGAAGGAAATCGGAGGAGGCCATGAATTTCACCTTCATCAGCAGCCTGGTTGGGTTGGGAAATCAAGGAGGTACCCGAAATGGTAAACGTTGACATAAAAAACTATGGAAAATCACGAGGTTTAATGGGAAAATCCACTATAAATGGTCGTTTGTAGGGGTTATAACTTATATAAGCTAAAACATTTGGGGATATAGTTGACAACTGATGGATGATAACTGAATGGGCCATGAACAAAATACCATCTGGTAAACTAAAAATGTTCTATGGAAATCACCATTGTTTAAATAGTAAATCATCTACAAATCGGCCATGGCTTCCATATCTATGTTAGTTTACTGGAGGGTACCCCATTTTCCCACCTAATTCTACCAGCTCATAGGTTTCCCTATTGGTTATCTCATAGTCCCTAAGCCAGGGAGTAGAACTCCCTATAACCAATCAGCAAGGGTATTTTTACTGGTTCATGTGGGTTTGATTGAAAACCTGGTAATTACTCAGGCAACAAATGGTTGAAATTGCCATTCTCACCAGTGAGAAAGTGCCATTTAGGGGCATTGTCCCATTTTTTGACAACCCAACTGCGAATGGGATTGGGAAGACTATGGAAGACTTGAGATAGTTAAGATTTGCGTTATAATATGTGTATACATATAGTGTGTAATATGTGTATATATATACACATATATTATGTAAATTCATAAATTGTGAAAAAAAACATTCAAATTTGTTTAATACATTCAGATTGTGTACATACATCTAATTTTGAGCAACAAATCAGCAGCTTGAAAGTATAGCTACAGATTGTTTCCTTTAAATGTGTGTTTGACAGATTTCCAAAGCCATTCAACTTGGGGGTTTAAGGAGCAAATTAGCACAGAATGATGCCCCAGTTTGCTAGCTAGATTGCTTAGAATAAGTAGGTTGGCAGGCGTGCTTGTGATGGATATGGGGATGGGTGAACCCAAAATAGCTGGTAAATGGATGTTCATCCCACTAAAAATGTATCTATAGGTATTGACCCATACCCATATGTCCATGCTTAGGTTGGTGGTTTATACACCAACTGCAACATATGTAACTTGGGGGGAAGGCAAACAAATTGGATGTAAATCTCACATAAACCAATGGTTGGTGGGTTCAAACTGTCCTATCGTGCCTGTACATAATATGATAACTATTATATATATATATTATATGCTTGTATGTGCATATTAATTATGTATGTATATGTATATATATATATATACATTATCTATATTGACCACATATATGAACAAATTTAGATACATAAACCATGCATCACCCACTGCAGCTCCCCCCTGTCCCAAGGTATCGGGCAGGGTCCGTTGCTGCCCAACGGCGTGACGACCAAAGCCTGGGCCGCGGGGATCTCCGGGCAGCCGCCCATCGACACGGGCGCCACGGAAACGAAGGAAACGCAGGTCCTCTCGGAGGTCAAGGTTCAGGTCGCATGGGGAGATGGTTAGGGGTGCCATGGAGGTGGTTGGATTAACCAGGGAGATATATATATATGTATATATATATATATGTAAATATGGGTAAATTATAATGACTCAATGACCTCACTGTTTTTTGTGAACCCTGGAATCATGTTTTTTTTTGATGGGAATCATCCCAAAATGGCCCAACAGTTCAGGTTAGTGAACTATTATAATATGCCCAGATGGTTGGGATGGATGGGATGGATGGGATGGATGGGATGATTAGCTGGAAATCCATTTTTTTCGACGAAGGGAATAGATGTTAGTATTTTTCTGAAAAGCGAATCGATGTAGTTTGGCCATTTTGAGGGGGTACCCCTTTGACTCGCCAATTGTTGGTGAAGGGTAGTGCAAGGCTTCAGTCTATCCGACCAGAACTGGGGGTATATACCAAGCAGCTAAAAGAGAAAACAGGAACTCCAGACTGTCCAAGGTTGGCTATGCAACCGTGCAGAGATATGGGAAAAGAAAACGGCAATCAGAAGATAAGGGGATGATTTCTTAGTAACCATAGTAAGCCATGGGGACAAATGGGTATGGTAACCTGTAGAAACACATGCGGATGGGGATGTATGTGCCATTGTTGAGAAGAAGGGGTTAGTCAAACCCCTATTACCAGGGACTATTCCCATTATGAGGAATCCCTGTTTTTTGTTGCATGAATATAAAGAAATATGCCATGAAACTTGACCATCGATGTGTAAACATGTCGAGTTTCTCTGGCTTTTTGTTACTTCGGCGAAGGATCCGAAGTTGAAGGCGAAGTTGACCAAACAGGCACAAGATGAGAAGGAGTTGCTGGACAAGTGCGTTCAGATCCAGGAGAGTTGGAATGGATATGCCGCCAACTTCCCAGGGTTTTTAAAGGGAAAATCTACAGAATGTGAGGCCCCCAAAAACGATAGCGTTCAGTTGGTGAACATAACTCCAATTTCACTATATGGTTTATGGTATTTATAACTATAGTTACTGGGGCGAATCTAAACCAACAAACATATCTTGGGGGCCTCACATTGCAGAATAGCCTTTTGGTTAAGAGAAATTGACACATGGTGCGGGCCAATTTTTCCAGAAAACCTGTCATTTGATTCTTTTGATTCTCGCAAGAATCATCCATCCTTGAAAGCACGAAAGTTTTCACGCTCCTTTCTATTATTTAAGGGCACCGGTAAACTTTCGTAGCAATCCCCATGGATGGTAACTCAAACATGTCCAGCCCACGTTTATCATGTTGTTTTTTCTATCTTAACGTTGACCAATACATATCTGTTGTTTTTATCTTTCACATTCCTAAAACGAATCATTCCACATGTGGGCATATTATGGGAATATCATAGGAATATCACGGGATATAGAACCAACACTCACCAACAATGTGATTTAGGTTCCCCGGAAATGTGGGAGAAATCCCAAGATATTACCATTTTACGTTCGGTGAACTGTTGATAAACCGTAAGATCTTAGCCACCCAGTTATCTCAATTGTATTACAAGCCCATGTACTAGTTTGATGTACCACACACCCTAGTGATCATGGTGAACTTACTCAACTGAGATAGACACGAAGTCGTGCCAAAACGCCCAGCATTTTTTCTTGGTGAATCATGTGAAATCCCCCTGGTTTTGCATCACATGAAGCCCTCATTTGTTTCCTGGTGAAATCCCTACAATGTGAGGCCCCCGCTCGATAGCGTTCAGTTGGTGAACATAACTCCAATGTCACTATGGTTTATGGATGTTTATGGTATTTATAACTAAGTTGCTGGGGCTTATAAACCAACTTACATTTATCTTGGGGGCCTCACATTGTATTTTGGCATCACCGTTCTCGCTCCAGGAATACTTGCTGGAACAGCAGGAGGCAGCGGAAGATGCGCTGCACACCGGCAAAGCGCCCAAGGAACAGACACAAAGCGTGCAGAAACTCTTGGAGAATGTGATCAACGGGGCCAATGTGGACAAAGTTCCTGGGATTTTCATGGATTTTACGTTTTTGGACGGATGGTGACTGACTTAACAAATTGAAACCATCGGGAATTATGTTCCCAGTTTGGATGGTGACTGACTTAAGAAATTGAAACGGGAATTGATGGGAGAGCCATCAAACACATTGGGATTGAACATGATTTACCCTCTGGTAATTTAACGTAGCTATCACAAATCACCATTTTTAATGGGAAAATCCACTATTTCTATGGCCATGTTCAATAGCTATTTTGACATAACCAGAGGGTAACCATCAAACATTACCTGCCACGCTGTCATCGATGGCGAGATGGCGCACTCCATGAGCTAGCCATGGAGGTTTATAGTCATGGGGATATAATTAGTGATGTCATCAATAGGGTATGTATGGGCCAATGTAGCTAAAGTTCCTGTGAATTGTTGAACATTCGAACTTAAGTTTAACTTATCTGTTTTCGGTTTACCCCTCTGGTAAACGTTTACACAACGATGGAAAATCAGCATTTGTTCATGGGAAAATCACCTTTAGCTATGGTGATTTTCCAGTTCGCTATGTAACAGTCATTACCAGAGGGTTTGACTGGATGTTCCTTTGGTTTCTTTGGTATTCCTTGGACTTTTCCCTTGGTTTCTTTATTCTTCCATGGGCCCATGGGTTGCCTGGTAACTCATGAATGGCAGGTCCAGTAAAGCCATCGGCAGTGCAGTATTTGGAAGATATGATTCAGAGAGAGGCAACATGTTCGTGGCTACATAACATATAAAACCGGTGTGATACAAACATTAATTTGTCCGCATGCTCCAAAAGCTTCCTCAAGTGGTACTTCAGCTTTCTCTCAATCATTCTCCAAACACTGCCTCAGAATGTCTTTGGAATTATGTGGATCTCATATATCCAACCTGGAGTCTCTATAGACGCCCGTTTAATATCTTAGAATGGCTATCTTCCACCATTTTGAATATTCCGTGCCCGTGCTCGACTGGATCCAAGGTGATCTTTAGCAAACGGAAGGCGCCAAAGCCAGTGTTGCCTGGCGTCAGTTGGGGACATGATGCTGTTTTTTGGTTGATAAATGGGATTGAATGACTGAATGGGTATTACTTGGGATTTTAAACACCCATCCTCAAGGCAAATCATGGGGGTTTAAGCCATTTAAGAACGTTGAAGATTCTGAATATGTTGACCGGACTCTCTTTGAGACAACATCGAACATGAAATCCGCCCCTGAGCAACTAACAGAATCCCGATCTGGTTGGTGGTTTCATTTTTTACTTTTTATTTTCCATTTCATATATGGGATAATCCTTCCCATTGTCGAACTCATATTTTTCAAGATGGTTATCGCACCACCAACCGGAAAACCATCATAAACCCATCATAAACCCATCATAAAACCATATAAAACAATCATAACCCATCATAAACCCATCATAAAACCATCATAAAACCATATAAAACCATATAAAACCATCATAAACCATCATAAACCCATCATAAACCCATCATAAAACCATCATAAAACCATCATAAAACCATATAAACCCATCATAAACCCATCATAAAACCATCATAAAACCATATAAAACCATCATAAACCATCATAAACCCATCATAAACCCATCATAAAACCATCATAAAACCATCATAAAACCATATAAAACCATCATAAAACCATCATAAAACCATATAAAACCATCATAAACCATCATAAACCCATCATAAACCCATCATAAAACCATCATAAAACCATCATAAAACCATAT
>Ga0126342_10015334_pt1 | contig 13442 bp, 14 predicted proteins | sample Cyp1metagenome_FD_92528 | JGI IMG/M metagenome (GOLD analysis project Ga0126342, IMG submission 92528) | Coral microbial communities from Lord Howe Island, Old Settlement Bay, Australia - Cyphastrea 1 metagenome | ecosystem: Host-associated > Invertebrates > Cnidaria > Coral ...
ATATCATGAGATACTCATCACATTCACGAGAGCCACACGAGTACCTCCAAGTGGCGTTGATTTTTTCAACACCCTGAAAGAATTTACCCTTTTGGAGGAAACGGGGAAACCCCAGATGCTTTTGTTGGGAAGCGCAAAATGCATCCGGACGTCAGGCAGAAATTCGCACGTTACCGGATGCTTTTTTCACAGAAAAGTAAATGCACCGAGGTATGAATAGGATAATAAAACCCAATGCGTTTCGAACTTGCGATTTACTAGCCCTTTAAGGTCCAAAAATTGTATGGATGTTTTTTTCCGGATCTAGTTAAATGCATTTACATATATCACAATGCTAAAAACCCACTACGTGACGAACCTGCGTTTCAACGCACTCAGCGTTGCGCGTGCTGCGTGCTGGAGCTGCGTGCTGTGTCAGACCAATGCTGTTTGATGCTGCAGCTGCTGACATTTTCTGGAAATCCCGAGAAACTCGCCCTTTGGACCGAACAGTTCACCAAGTCCCCTGGAAAATGCATTGAAAGATATTGAAAGGCAATGCAGCGGTTGCTTTTCCTCAAAAACCCGTTTTTCAAGGTCATGATTTTGACAGAAATTGTTCACTTTACTTCAGGACCCTAAACTAATTGGGGAGGCTTACCTCATCGCAATCCTTGAACTTTTTTTCCTCATAGATATCGGACATTGCACGGCCCAAGGTGGAGACCGTGAAATGAGAAAAAACAACTTTATCCGCAAAAAAAAACGCACATATCGGCCAAAAAACTCGCAAATTATCCTCAAACACCTGCACATATCATCAAAAACCCGCACTTCAATAAGTGACGTTTTTTGCGTGGTGATATCCTTGTCAAGATCGTTGCACTGCCAGTTCACAGGTTCAATTCTGCAAAGCACAGTGTTTGCATGGGCCCTTTTTGAACATGATTGGCTAACCCTCTATGTCCATGATGCCGGATTGAGTAACTCTTTCTGTTGGCTCAGGTCTAGGAGCCTTGTGGTCGTTTAAAACGCGGAAGTTACCTTAAAATCTTAAAAGCAGAGACTCCTCAACATTTCACGGATTTGGATGCTCCAGGATATTCGAGGATGGATTATATGCCAGATTATTCTTCAAGTTAGTTGAATTACAGTACCCTATGTAGCCATATATAGCCTATATACCTACCGTAAAGGATGGTAATACATTGGTGATACATGGTAATAGTATGTAGGACTCATGTATATACTCATTGTAGAATTCCCAATATGTGATGGATGACAGATTTAGCCAACACATATGCTGATTTATATATAATGGGATGTGAATGGACATTTAATATCACCAACTATATCCAACGTAAAAAGTTGGATTGCGTACCCGTCTTGGAGATGATGAACTTTCGCCGATTTTTGGTTCCAAATGTTTCACCATACGACTACGACCATATTATGTTTTTTTTTCTTGATGGTGTTTGAAGTCTATATATGATATATTATATAATGTTATATATACATATATTATATTTATTACAGGTAATCTTCTCTCCCTAAAATGAGATCCCAAATGACTTTCGAAGTATCGGAATGATCGGTAGCTCGTATCCCACAAGGAAGTGAGTGCGCCGCATGTTTTGGTGGTCCGCTATGAGCATTTAACTCATTCACCTGAGCACTTTGACGCCAGCGTTGAGAATCCTAGCGGAACTTTTGACGACGCCTTTCTCTTGTTGTTTTTGTGGACCTCTAACCTCCAGCCTATGATGTTGATAGAGTTAGTCAAGTTAGTCAAAACATGACTTGATCTGTCACATGCTTATGATAATCCTATGAGTTCTTTCATGTTCTTTCAATTTTGAAGATTCAGTGTCACAGGAGGCCCAGTTTAACTCCTGGTTGAGTCAAACCTACCAGGTCCAGTTATGGGGATGATGGGGGTGATTCCAACTAATGATCCAAGATATCATGACTGGATATGATATGACTGGTCGGTGTCTTCAGACCCTTTTGGATGTTACCCTCTGACGGGTAAAAGGGATTGGCTTTCTATGGATGTGGGTTATTTAAAAAAAATATGGGGTTAGCCCTGAAAAATAAAAGAGATGAATCCCATGCTTCACAACAACATGTTCCTTATACTGAAATGGCCATGGATTGCGGCCATGATCCATTTCCGGACAAACCCATGCATTTCAAAAGGATTGAACAAGAGTTGTTTGTCGGTTGTTTGTATGGTAGTATATCCGCCAAAACATCATGTTTGTGATGGTTCAATGGTTCAAACAACCTATTTTTGATTCAAGGGATTATGATTCGAGCAGGTTTCGGGCCGGTCAATCCTCAGATTCTCAAGTTTCAAGACCCAGCCAGGAAGATTATGGAATTCTTAGTTGGAGATGAGATTCTTGGATTTGTTGATGAATTGTTATTTTTCCTGTGGTGAATCCAGTGAATCCACGAGAAATGCGGTATCGGTATCTATCGGTATCGGGGAAGATTTTGAAGATTTTTGCGGCCCCGTTTTACAGAAATCCCAAGGATTACGGAGCTCCAGAAGTCAGAGATCCGAAGGGCTGTTCGAGTGGAGGATCTGCACCGAGCTTCAGATTTGGGCATCTCCGCGGAGAACAGATTCAACCACACCAACGACGAAGCTGACATGGAGGTGAAGCATGGTGCGAATCGCACCTATCCCTTCGGATCCAGGGTGATACGATGTGATACGGATACCCCACCCTAGTCATGAAACATGGCCAACCCCCCCAGCGCTCGATGATTGTCCAATAGGGGACTTTGGAGGCAGCTATGTTTGCCGCAGGGTGTATATATAGAGATATAATTATAATTAAATATAAATATACATATATTGATTTGATTAATATATTAGAATCAATCATATAACATATATCAGGATATAGAAGCATCACCCGTGTGGGATGGACCCAGGATGGTATAAACCATCCCCAATTTGGTGAGTTTTATTGAGCTAAAAATTCTTGGGTTTACCACAACTAAACACGTGGACTGAGAACCAACATGACCATTGCCCAACATGTTTGTTTTTGCGCATGTTTTCATGTCGCAGCTTCGTGGCTTCGTGCCTGAAATTCTTGTTAGAAGTGATTCAGTCGTGACCATTTCGTCGAAATTCATCATTTCCTGTCAGGGTATCATTATTCAAAAAACAACATTGCCTTGATCCCCAAAAAGGTGATTCATAATTTCCAGAGGCCGCGAGAGCAGCTTTGCCTTTGACACCCGCGGATCTCTATGCAGAATATGTGAAGTATCGAGAAGTGCTGGGCTATTCTTGACGGAGACTGCGGGGAGATGATTGCCAGCTGTTTTGGTGACCACGGGACCCAATTTTGAAGCCATACCAGCCATACCCAAAACGGGAGAGTTCTTGGAGCTTCGCATGATCTGGGTTACTTGAGAGAAAATGGAATGCAGAGAGGAGTGCAGCAGCGTTCCGATCATTGGGTTTTGGGCTTGAAAAGTCTCAAAAGTTGGAAACCCCAAATCTGATGGTTATTTATTTGGAGAGCGGCTTACCATGGGTGGAGTGGTGAAAGGTCTGATTTTACAAGGTTTTGCATCATTATACATGAGTTGGTGTAGTTATGAGATGGCCATACTACATGTCAAACAAAACATTTCAAAACATGCCAAGAGCAGGTTTTATGTTACAGGTTTTATGTTACAGCTCAAGTTTTTTACGGCTTGTCTGAGGGAAAACCCTGGTTTTCCATAATAGAGCTATCTGGGGTTTAGGGTTTCATATCATAAACAACCTGTCACCCACTGGCCCCCATCAGCCAATCCCACATAGTCCAGGGACGTTTCCTGACCTTAGTTAGAACCAAACATGCCCCGACCCAGACCATCTAAGTCGGTTACAACCATTCATACATACATATATATATATATATGTATATATACGTATATATATATATATATACGTATATATATATATATATATGTATATATATATATATATACGTATATATATATATATATACGTATATATGTCAGCAATTGATTTGACTGATCATTTATATCAGACGGTAATCATGTGTAATGAATATGTTTGATCATTGACAACTATATTATAATCATTCATAATATGATTGATACCTGTTAAATACTATTAATATCATGAAGTGATTGATAAGTATCATTAGCCATTTGTTAGTATGTGGATTATTCAGAACTGTCAATATCCAATGAATGCATCCAACTGCATATGTCATGATATTCACAACTATCCAACATTCATAACTAATATTAATGATATGATATTAATATCTAATGAAATCATATGTTTACCCAAATACATCCAACGTTGACCGTTGTGAGTGAGCTTTCTCGCAGGTTTCTTCCACGAGGCGGCCGATGGACGACGCCGACAGACGACGCTTCAGAAAACATTGATAGTCAGCAGTCAGCATGTTGGGACTTAATGTGGGTAAAAAAATGCCATAGCTGATGATTTTTAATGGTATTTAATGGACTTTAGTGGGATTTGTTATGGTATTTCAATGGGATTTACTGTCTGGTAAACATACAAAAACTATAGAATATCACCGTTTTTCATAGGCAAATCAACTACTTCTATGACCATTTTCAATAGCTATGTTAAATTACCAGAGGGTATGGCTTGTTCATGTTTGTTCCACTCATGTCTGGTGATGCATAACATGAACGAACATCCAGAGGGTTTTGATATGGCAGGTCAAGAGAAAGGTGCCGCCAAGTGGTAGGAACTTCAAACAGCGATGCCGATGTCGCCTCTCATTGAGAGATTCCCCTGAACCACCTGCCGAATGAGCGTTCTTGGTGGTTAATCCAGGTCTCCTCCGTTGTCATGTTATGAATTTTGAGTCGTCCACGGATTGTCATTTTCAGGAGACTGTGCGTGTTCGTGTCCCTAGACCTCAACCAGGGAATTGAAACCTTTGCCCATTTGAGAAGTGAAACCCGGGACTTGTACGTCTTTGAAAGTCTCTACTAGGGGACTTGTAGCAAACAAGACGCATCCAAATGTGTTGAACATGTCACAGTTCAAAGAAATGTACAGTATACAGTACACCTCGCATGGATGTATGATGATATCAATGATATATGGGGATTCAGCCAACCCCCATTGCGGTAACCCCTTTGTGACCCCCCAACAATCAGGGGGTAACCGCAATTGGGGGAGCTGGCTGTCACGGATTTATGAAAAACCGCTGTGTGCATGTCTTGTTTAATATTCATGGCATTTAATGGCATTTATACAATATATTACAATATAATATACCTGTGTATTTATAGACTGATTAATTTTAATATAGACTGTGCCTGATAGACCTGGACGTCTTTTTCAATCAGTGCATTTAAAATGAATGGCCTCGTGTAAAAAGAGGGGACGGACTGTCACAGCGTTTTTTGGGAGGCACCCAACAGGACCCAGGAGGAAAGCAGGCACGGGATCAATGGGATGACAATGGATGGGATGACATGTGGCTTTGGAATGGCTATCCCCGAAATGGTTATCTTAAGTACCATCCAATCGGATAATGATGTAATGATATATGGATAATCATGGATATTATTTAAGCTTGTTGTTTTCTTAGAGAAATTCATAATACACAAGACACAAATTATAAAATATCATAATGCCAAATGATATTGGAAGTGAGATTGACTGCAAAGATTGCAGCTTTACACTCCAAAGATTTTGTGGGGTGGGGGAAGTACGAGGTTTTGATGCATTGGAAAACTGGTTTTGGGTGCGTCGACGTTCAAACAAAATTGGAAGCCCGATTGATAGCTGAATAATGGGTGGAGTTTCCTGGGATTGTTTTTGTGGAATACTGTTTTCCATCAACGCTTATAGTTCCCGTCCAGTTACCAGGTTGTCACATGCTGTACCTTGATTTGAGTGCATTTTTTTAGAAGTAGCTTAGCATGTATGGTCACAACTTTACAACTGTCAGAGTCATTTTTGTAGATTACAGCCCATTTACTCACCGTCTCTTAAGTACTTAAGAACTGGTAGCCTAGTAGGTTGCATTCCATTTATTTACCATTTCAGGGATTAAGTGTTAAGCAGAGAAGCAGCCCATCGATTTTTTTCCCTTCAACCTGGTTGTCGCAAAGTACTTGGGCAAATTTGCCCTCATCAAGCCCCCCAGTTTTTTCATAGGGATAATAATAAGGATATACCGAATTATATAACGGAAAAGAACACCACCAACCAGACGGTAATATAATATATTAATGTGCATATATAATTATATATATATATGCAGAATAACTATAAATAGGAAATATAGCCAGCAATATAAACAGTATAAAACCAACAACAGTCAAAAGTTGGCTTGTGGGCTGGTCATCAATCCATGAACAGGGATGTATATAGATGGCCATCATGTTTAGATTCCCATAGCAGGGGGATGATGGCCATACCACATCTCATGTTACTTGACCATGGCACACATCTCCAGCTCGATTTCAATCTGCTTTTGCTGGGAGTTTGGCCATGCTGTGTGGACAAGACCTTCTGAAGTATATACTGTTGTCATGGCATTGTCTTAGCGACACTTAGCAGAAACAGATGCCATGTTTGTTTCTGAAAATTCTTTGCCAAAGTCTTTTTGCAGAGCTAGTTCTTGTACAGTTAGTATCCCATCCATGTTTGGCTCAGAATTCAGCCCGGAACTCAAGCATGAATCTGCTGGAAGCTTGAGTTCTGTTGTCACTCATGCTTTGCTCATGAACGTGCCAAAAGGCCATTCTAAGCAGCAACCCCAGAAAAACGTGAACCGGGAACTCATCAACAGTTTCTAGACTTGCCATCTTAACAACCCCATTGGGAATTGACCATAATTAAAATTATCAACATTAATTATGGATCCATTATTGATATGGATTGATATGTTGATTATGGATTGATATGTTGATATTAATGACCTCATGGATCCATATGAATTCCCATTAACCATTATCAATCCATCCTCATTAATCAATAACACACTCTCCACCATTAACCATAATCAACCTCACAAATCTATCCATTCACAGTGTGGTTTTCATGCGGCGTCTGGCGAACTCGCCCAGCCGATCGTCTCGTGAATGGGCGCGCCTTGTGCGGGACGCGGCACCCGTGCGGATTTTCACAGGGGTGGAGGAACTGCTGCGGGAGTTGGACGAGGCAAAAGATGCGCTGGGTAATCTGTTTGATGGGGATTGAAGTCCTGTAAAATCCGCAAAAAGTCGACTTATATAGACCCTGTGAATTCCCTGGAAAACCCTATACAATCCCATATAATTTCCTTAAAACCCCATATGATCTCGATGAAATCTCGATTAACATCGGATTCTCCCTGCAGGTCCCCAGTCCTAGCGTGGTCCTGTTGCACCACGTGCGTTTCGCGCACAACGTGGGCGCCGCGCTGCGCTGTGCGCAGCTGCTGGGCGCTCAGGGCACGGTACTGCTGGGCGGCGTGGCGGAGCAGGTGGGGTGGGATGGTCTATAGAGTCTATAGGGGCTGCTCTGGTTAATCATGGTTATAGTTCATATGAGATACATTTTTAGTGGGATGAACATCCATTTACCAGCTATTTTGGGGTTCACTAGGTACCAGGGTTTTGACCCATACCCAATGATTATGAGCATATGGTGGGATAACCATGGTGGGATAACCATGGTGGGATAACCATGGTGGGATAACCATGGTGGGATAACCATGATGAGCATATGGTGGGATAACCATTAATCACTATAACTTATATACAGTTCATATGATAGTTTATAATTGTATATAAGAGTGTATATATATATATAGTATAGTTAATAATCATGGTTAATACTTAATAATACTTAATAATAGTTGATCATGGTCCTTATAGCTCTGACAACTATATGATTGATACATATTGATACTATATGAGATTTTGTGGATATGGGATGATATGGGATGATATGGGATTTGATATTTGGTTCAATGATTTAATATGATTTAATATGGATTGTAACTCCATGGATTATAGTCTCCCTTTAGATCGCGGCAGGCCAGCAGGTTTGAAGAAGCGCTGCGCATTTCCATGGCGCAACGGCACCAATGGCGCCTGCGCGTGGCGGCCACGGCGACGCCGGCGACGATGCAGGTGTTGGTGCCTGAACTCTGAAGATGTGGGGAGTGGTTGAAACCTTTTGAAACGGGACACCTTTTGTTCAATAATTGCATATAATTGCCGATTGAGTTCACGGACAATCTAGTTCACGGATATACATATTATATTAGGTACATATAGACATAAACATGTGGAAAGGTCTAGTATATAGCAACTATGCCGCGATATGTGCTAGCAGCAAATGGACTTACATGGATTGGTCGGCGCGTCAAAGGAAAGTCTTCAGTTTTTCTTCCCGCCAATTCGACATCAATTTAACATGGTTTGATTTGCTCCATATGAAGCTAGATTTGAAGCTGCCCAGAGTTGGCCTGTGCTAGTTTCAGCCATGGCTAGACACAGATCCAAGGACGCTTTCAAAAGGTACAACTACACAAGAATTTGCGTTGAAACCGATGCTTGGCCGTGTCGAGGAGTGTGCACGTCCTTTGGTTGATGGCATGTTGATGGTGAGAATGCTGTTGAAAGGGATCGGGATGAGGGCAATTTCGCAATCATAGCGATGATGACAATAATTATATAACAGTACTGAAGCAATAGATTATAGGCAAGTGAATCTGTTTTAATTACATGCAGAGCACAGAATTTTGTCCTTGTGTGCCAACGCCGATGTAGGGAATTTGACGGCTGAAAACCATGTGGTATCCGTCCACCAGTGGCAAAAGTTGGATACCATAGGCTGCCTCCCTCAGGACACAGCGGGCCTCTCATCGCCACCAACCAGTTCACAGATGCAGAAATTGCTATTTCGGGGTTACCGGTTATGGGAACCCTTCAAGGTCTTTTCAATGGAGGGGCCACCTTTAAGGGTGCAGGCAGCTGAAAAACTCATGAATCAAGATGCTTCCTGTCCTTTGCTGTCGTTTTTCTTTTTTTGCCGGTTTAGACGAGCGGTTGATGTTGCAAGGACTGGTGTGGTTTTCAGTGGAGATGTGAAGGGGAACCATGATATTATTGGATGGTTCGTTGCCAAGCCACACTCGTAAAGAGAGGGCGGAGAGACAGACTGGACAGACTGTCTTTATAATGCACCATCATGGTCATGATCTTACAATAACCGATTATGCCATCAGAATCTACCTTCGCAATCCCTTTCTAGATCAATGGTTGCATCATAATATACATATGTATCATTCTCGAATGGTTATCCCATCAACCCCATGATTTTTTTTAAATATATATGAATATATTATTAATTCCATCCCAGTTGATTCCCAGGTTATGATATTAACATATATGAACACCATTGGAGGTCGAAATCGATTGGATCAAACCGAAAGAAATCAGAGAATTATCTTCTTAATGATTCAATGATCATCACATGATCATAGGGATTATCAGATTATCATCATTAAACCCATATCACATACATACATAATCATATAATATCATATATATATACACAGAAGAGATTTCGATGGATTTGAATGCCACTTCTAAGGATTCCCATTCTGCAAGTGTCGGTAATGGATGACCTGCAACGCCACCTTTCAGGTTTGCAGCAAGCGAATCTGTGCGGTGCAGCAGCCTTCGTCTTTGGTGCTGAAGATGTTGGAGTGCCCTTTGATGCCTGGTGGATGGTGGAACAGTAGGGATGTGATGATTCATCGGTCCCGCTGCAGCCGTGAAAACCAGCATTGAACCATGGAGGGTAACGGGTAACCCGACGGAGATTGATACAAGGAGCAATGACGTTTACTATACTGTATCTGGTGTTTTTACTTTGTCCTGTCTATCTCAAAGCACATCAAATCAGATCAATCTTATCCATTTATCCACAATCAAAGAATGTACGCATGGATTTACTCATAAACAGAACAGACACATACATGCATACAGCCGCCAAGCCGGATAGAACAGATAGAACAATTGGAAATATGAAAGCTGGATGAGCATTTTTTCTTGGATAAATATGAAATATGAAGTAAATGGTCCATATTTATCCAGTATAACCATAAATGGTCAGTAAATGGTCAGTAAATGGTCCATACTTCCAGGATAAATATCTCTGACCATCCTGGAAACATGAGGAAGTGGCCGAAAGCTGTGATGAGTTGATCTCCATCCCCACGCTGGGCAAAGGCGGCTGGGGGGAACCCACCCAGGGCCTCGGGAAAACCATGGAGAGAAAGGAGGTGTCATGGGACATCTTGCCTTCAAAGCAACATCTACCCTCTGGTGAACTAACATGGCCATTGAAAATGGATTTATAGTGGATTTTCCCATTAAAAATGGTGATTTTCCATTGCTATGTTAGTTCACCAGAGGGTACTATAGTAAATCCTCATTAATTATCATTAACATTAGTTTTTGGCTATCTTAGATCAGCTAGTGTTTTTTTAATCGTGAACTTTGGCTGGTGCTGTTCCGTGAAAAGAAGCATTGATCTATCCCAGTTCTCTTGTTTTACCCTAATTATTATGTTCATATTGATCCAATACCCACACTTAATATAAATCTAATACATATATACTGTATATACATAACATGATTGGTGTATCTTATTAATTATATCTTATACATATATATATGCATGTGTGTGTCTAGTGTTTACTGTTTTATCATTTTGATCCCCAGGTCTCCTAACAAAAAAGGAAGCTCCGCCATCGCAGGTTCCCTGAACATCTCCCACGCTGTGGCTTTGGTCCTCTACGAACGCCAGCGGCAGCTGATGGCAGCTGATGGTCGGTGAATTTCGAATGACGTCACCATACACTGGGATGATAAGATATATATAATATATAGTTGTTATTAGTGGTTGTTCATGGATATGTTTCCGGATATATACATATATATATACATATTATAATATTTAGGTAAATCATCTATCAGTGGACCATCGCTTCCATAGCTATGTGAAATTACAAGAGGGTAGTAGGTGGAACTGGATCTTGCCAAGTTGTGCACCGCACCCTGGATTGGGGACAAAGACGCCCCAGCAGGCAGGGATCCTGGTACGGTTTTTCCCGACATGAGCAGAGTGGAAAAAGGGACTGGTCTTTGCTGATGCCTAGTAGGGACTGGGGAATTATAATATATTATTATCATATATATAATAACTATTACACCATCATCCCATTCCACCATTCCCTACGTTCAACACCAGAAAGACTTGTAATTACTCTGGTTTGCAGAGTTCGTTGATCCGCCGGATGAGTTGAAGTATTTGATACGGGGACCATTGGTTTCGGGTACCCTCTGGTAATTTAACATAGCCATTGAAAATTGCCATTTATAGTTGATCTACCCATTGAAAATGGTGATTTTCCATGATTATGTTAGTTTACCAGAGGGTATCTTCTATAGTGATCAGTGATCAAACGGATTCAAATGATGGATGCCTTCAGGCGCCACTTCCAGAGTGGCGTCTTCACCAGTGGACAATTGTCAATAGAATCACCATGAATCACCTATCGGCAAGTTTGCTGCAAGAAGTTTCCCAGAAATGGTTGAAACTTAAAGTTGGAAAGTCACAGTGTTGGTGGTACAATCTATGGTTTCCTGTAGACTTTCCCTGAAAGCAATCCATTGATCATCAGGAAATCCCAAGGTTTGCGGGTAAAAACGTAGTTTTCATATGTTTTCATGACTTAAATCACAGAAAAATGAAAACCCCGTGGTAAATCCATTGATTCAACGAAAAGACGTGAAGCGCTATGCGTTGCATGCTATGCATGCTACTTACCGCAGGTACACCGAGGAAGGGATCGAAACCTTATCCCGCCTAGTCTGGGGCTCGGCATCGCGCAGGGATCATGGGATGATTTGGGTCAACAAATGCCAAAAAATGCCACCGGATTTACAAAATAGGCTGTATATATATATATATATAATATATGTATATATATATATGCCCTTTTTACACATGATCAATGTACAGAATCAATTAAGTTTAAGATTGACATCGCTTGTAACCTGGCAACAAGCATGGTATATCATCACATCATACCACGCACCCAAGCGATTGGATTTAAACTTCACCAACATGAGGAATTTACCAACAAATCATTGGGATTTCACAGAGAAACATGGACAGTGACCATGGTCAAGCCGTGACAGTTGAATGTCAACTCCGGATCAACAACACCTGGTGGATTGGTTAGGGCCGGCGAGTGCCCAGACCCCAACTAGGTTTCCAAGCCTAGGTGAAACGTGTTCTGGCACGGATGGAGGCGCGGGCTTTTGGCACACTCCATGATCCCAGAGGGAGCCCGGGGATATGGTGAGAAATATCACGGGGACATGATATTTGTCCATTTTATTTGGGTTCAATGGAAATATAGTGGGACACACATATATATATATATATATGTGTAACTTATATATATATATATAACCACCTTCATATGATAATTATGTGTTTGAGTTTGGAAATGGTATACTCATACAATATATATATAGCAATGTAATATACATATTATATTCGTTCTGTATATACATACATATATATATATAGTGTGTGTGTGGTGTAGGTATTTAAAAAAAAATGTATGCACATAATATCATATACATACAGTTCATGTGTGCATCTGGATTTCTAGATGGATTGATTGATCATTAGATTGATGGATAGCCAATGATTAGACGGAAGGACAGATAGAAGAGCATATCTCAGCATATTCCACTTCACATCACCAAACTCTTGTGGAGCAGAATATATCCCATACATAACTCGGGATATGTCAATATATTTCTTACATAACTGGAGTATAGTAGGATATAATCTGGTTGTTTTTTACTCTTCGTTATTCAAACATGCTGTACAATCCATCATTCACTTGGATGAGTGTCCCATCTACAAAGCTCCCTATTTTTTCGGGGAAGTTCCATTAAACATCCTTGAACAAAAACCGTTTTTTTTATGGGTCTATTGGGATCTGGCATCTTCCAGCCATCATGAAAGCGGCCAGCGACATCAGGTCTGCTTGCACGACCTCAGCGTCACCGTCACGACGAAGCCATGCCTCTTGCGTGGACGGCTGTCCAGCGCCGCTCGGAGAGTCACCCCGTGATTTTCAGCGACAAAAAAGGGGGGAAAACCACAATGTTCACGTGTTCTCACTGGAAAAACTTGCTGATTGTACAGGAGGTTCCGGGAAATTCGCTCACCAATTCTAGGACCCTAGGGTGTGTCAAACACTAATGGGAAGGTGGCCGCATGTTGAATTTCGTGAGCCCAAGCTTTTAAAGGAAAATAAGTGGTGGAAAACGCTCTGGCCAGGAATAAGTGTTGAAAACTACCTGGGGGTAAAAACATCCCAACGTACAAGATTCAAACCCTG
>Ga0126342_10015335_pt1 | contig 13442 bp, 14 predicted proteins | sample Cyp1metagenome_FD_92528 | JGI IMG/M metagenome (GOLD analysis project Ga0126342, IMG submission 92528) | Coral microbial communities from Lord Howe Island, Old Settlement Bay, Australia - Cyphastrea 1 metagenome | ecosystem: Host-associated > Invertebrates > Cnidaria > Coral ...
CATGTCCTGTCCATATCCCACACTTGTCCTTGGTCAATGTATAGGTTCATTAGGAGCATATTTGTCCAAGCCAGGTCTCATGCAGCAAGAGCCCTTAGGTCACCAAGTCTTGCCACTGCAGTGCCTGATCAACATGTGTCGTAGCTTGCAGGTGAACATTCTCGTAGGAGGGCACAGAAGAATTCCAGCCACAAGGGTCGGTTTTCACCTCGTCGAATGTTACTAATTTTGGCTCAAGGAAAAAGAGGCCCCAGAAGTTGCTTGGTGTGGTTTTTGGGTGTTTCTCAAATTATCCTATATTTCGCCTTTTATTGAAATAACCAGAGGGTATATATATATATGCATATGTATGGGATCACCAATGTATCTATAGAAAAAAGATGGATGATAGTGGCGGATGATTGAATATGATAGTATACGATAAGTATGGTGACATTAAACATTATGGGAAATAGGGCGATTGATCCGCACCATTACATCTGGAACTGCGAGCTGCAATGTGGACAAACTCTGCATGCTGCCATAGTCTTTTGTAGGGTTTCAAAGCGCCAAGCAGTAAGCAATAGCTATGAAATATGATGAAATCATGTGAGATGTCACACTTGCAGAAAGTGCTATGGATTTGTCATGGTTTGTCCATGAATAGCGTACCCCAGAACCAAGTGAGTAATAATCATGTCACCAAAATAAAACTGGCCATAAAGCCCGGTATGTCCTCGATTTCCATTCCTACCCATGGTTTAGTAAAGCCATCAAGTGGGGTATGCCCCGTGTTCGAACCTCCCCATCTTCTTGTCCAGCAGGCCCGCAAGTCCTCTGTTGAAGCGCAGATGCAAATTCGACAAGACCTGCAGGAGGGGTTCTTCAAAATGCAGCCTGTTACAGGGCGGGGTCGAATTTTTTTGCTGCAAGGGACATTAAGCTGGGCACCGGAACATCTTCATGTAGATTTATGTACTGTATGTTGTTTTTTTTCCCGTTTCCATATTTTTTAGCAGAGAGTAGACCGATTGTCATGACTGGAAACCAACTGGACCCAGTGGAAGAACTCACAGTTGGTGTTTACTCCATCCCCAAGCGATAGGATGCGTAGAAGCTAATCCTAGATAGTTTTTTGATGTTTTTCGCCATAAATGGAAAAATGACGATAACGAGCACTATCAAAGATTGACCATGATTGAAGTTGCTTTGAAACAAACGTGTGCCTCATGCTTATGACCAACTGTAAACCGCTGGGCTTCATTGCTACAGACCGTGATGTCAGTCACTTACCCCAAATGCTCTTTGGTTGGTAGTTGAACCAAACCTCAAGTGGATCTTATCCCAACAATAATTGCTGATCTCAAATTGGTTTATGACGTCTTATGACTAGGTAACTAGGACGTGGTTGGTAGATATCCGTGGGATCCAACCCAGGAGGTGTGTCATCCAGCCGCCCAGGACCTCCGAAGCCGTTGCTTCCGTTTGTTCTACCTGGAGGATGAGGTCGGGTCGCAGACGGTAACTGATGGCCAGGACGGCTCTCATGTGTAAAAAAAATGGGTTGAGTTGTCCCAAGTCACCTGGCAATGGGACATATATATCATGAAATATCTACTGGAAGATTTGGGGTTCATCTCTAATTGCTAAAATTGGATCTTGCTGAAATTTTCTGAAGTCATCTTTACCATTATTTACCATTCTTCAGGATGAGCAGATTTTGGGCCATGGGATCAGTAATTAGGAGAGGATCAACTGTGACATGCGGCACCTCGCTGAAGGTCCTACTGGAGCTGATGACCAGCTCCGCCAACGTGAAGATGCAACAGCAGATCGTGTCACTTGATGTCGTGCAGCTGCACAAAACTGGGTATGTCATGGTATTTCCATGTTGTTTTTCTTGTATATATATATGTACACACATACATATACAAATTATACATGTTTATACATGTTTATATATGTTTATATATCTTTGTATATCTTTATATATATATATATATATATATATATACATGCATGTTTACATACATATATATACATATATATATATATGTTTCTATGTGTATATAGATATATACATATATGCGCAACGCCTGGGCTTTGCCCAGGCGTTGCAGCGTAGAGGTTCCCCATTCCCAATCAAATGTTGTTGCAACTCTGCATTCCATTGGGAAGATCAACAAAGGTATTAGGGAATATCCACCCCCGTTTGACTACATTCAATTGGGAAGATCAACAGAGGTATTAGGGAATATTCAAATCCCACCCCCGTTGAACTTTACATTCGATTGGGAAGATCAACTTTGACAAAGGTACTAGGGAATATTAAAATCCCACCCCCATTAAACTTTACATTCATTGAAGATCTTCAATAAGGGTTGGATGATGATGGTGATGATGATGATGATGACGATGATGATGATGACGACGACGATGATGATGATGATGATGAGGATGATGATGATGATGCGTTGCCTGTCGTGGTTGCGGTTCCAGGCAAAGCCCAGGAATTTGTCGTATATATATATATATGTGTGTGTGTTTTGTATGTTTATATGTGTATGTATATATTAATATGTTTGTGGTTTGTTAAGGACCTAGAAAGCTTGCGGATATGGTTTACTACTGGGATTGTGTAAAACGCTTCGTTTTTCGAGCAATGGAATCTGAACAACCCTTTCGCTGGTCTTCACGGGAGTCAAGAACACCTGAGCCATTTTGTAGTTTGATTGGAGTATTGCAATCAGCGCTTGAGGTTCCATGTTCTCCTTCGTTATATAGATATTAATCGTTGTTTTCGCAGGAAAGATGCATTCCCACATACCAATTAAAGATATTGTTCTTGTGAAGTGTGTGTCATAGAACCTCAAGCACAGGAAAGCATACAGCACTAGTATTGCACTAGTTAGTTTGTTTGTCACAGATGACCCAAACGATCCGTCTGTGTCTATGCCATATCTATACAGTGCTCACTTGCCGCAGATATTCACCCAGATTTACCTGGGTTGCATGTCTCATTCCACAGCTGATTTGGTGAGGCCTCAACCAAATCAGATATAGCCGATATAGCGATATATAGCAACCCCCTGGAACCCTCCAAACAGATTAAACATGATTAAAAAGAACGACTACTGCAGTTTCAGCAGATTTTCCAATGTTCTATCCTTTGTATGCCAAACACACTTTTCGGTAGTGAAGTGGTAATGGTCGAAGGATCGTCGCTTTTTCGCCACGGAGATAAGTTGTTACAAGCTGGTGCCCCCCAGTTATGTTGGTTTATGTTTACCCAGCTAACTGTATATATATATATATATGTATACATAGTAAGTTACTCTTCACCATAATTCCAACAGTTAACCTAGAAATCTATGCCAACTGAGGCGTTCGGAACTGGGGCAGCTTCGATGAAATTCCATGAAATCCCGTGACATCTCCCAAAGAAATCTATACCTAGACCCACCCAATACCCCAAGAGAATGGTCAAAGTACACACATTCTGTGGTTATTTGTTTTTTTTTTTATGGGGGCAAACGGAGGGTCGAGGTATATTTGTGTTTTTGCAGATCAAGCATCGAATTTTAGATATACTAAGCCCAGGATTACTAAATTTGAATATACCACTAATTAATCTATAGGTATATAGGTAGTGATTGGGATACACTAAGATAATATCATTCCACAATATCATTCCACTAAGTACTATAACAATAGGATTTGCCACTAATCACCCACACTAATCCTTGGCAAATCGTGGTGATGAATGCTGTAGGAGCCGCTGCATTCCACAGCTGTTCCCTGGATGGAGCGCTGCCACCTTTACCCGGCATTTGGAGAGTGGCAGTACACCAGGTGGAGTGGGCCAAACAACATGGAGCTATCAACAGAAATGCGGATTGAACCGGAAACAACCAGGATCTAACAACGAAAAATGCTGATTGACTTGAGAAAATGGGGTGATTTCGGGGAATTCTGTGGACCAAAATCGATTGATTTTGGGCTGAGTGATTCGGCGAATTGGGGAGGTTTTCGTAGAAATTTGACCCGTCTATTTCCAGTGGTTTCAAGCTGTGCAAGAACAGAACGAGTTCCGGGCACTTCTATATCCTTTTCCGTGCCCCCTGGGGGCCTCGCCTCTTCCTCAGGTTTTTCGAGCAATCAGTAGTTCTGGTGTAGAGGGCATTGGGCACTACTGCGAAATACACTTGGATGTTTCAGGGTCCCAAACCCAAGCTGGAAAATTCATGTGCCGCAATCTGGATCTGGATGGTACCGGGATGTTTTCTAATTCAGGGATGGATTAAAACCTTATTATACCATATTGGGAGCTCATTTACCACCTATAAATTGGGATGTACCCTGATCTTATAGATCCCATTGAACATCCATTGCTGTGGAGTTCCTCAGGGGCTCCAAGCTTCCAGGTTTAGAGCAGCGTTCATCATGCAAGCGCCTGGCATCGAAACGAGCGACAGCACATAGCGCCTGGCTCGGATGGAGCGACGCTCGAAACCGGGATGGTTTTTACAATGGATCCATTAAAAATGGATGGGTTTTTCCAATGGATCCATTTAAAATGGATGGGGGTTCTTATGGAAAATCCCATCGAAATAAAAATTTGACCAGATTTTTTTTTCATGGATGATGACTGGGGGTACCCCCATGACCAAATGGTCACCTCATGTCACCTCCATACGGATGATCTCTGTGAAAATCTCTGTTCAAAAAAAAATTGTTTATTGGACCCCAAGTATTGTGAAGCCCAATAAATACCTGGAAGCTTGATACCTACAATTTTCAACAAAGTATTGCCCAAAAACGGTTGATACCTGAGGACCTGCAATCTTCAACATTTGTTGCTGTGGAAGTTCTGCCAGACCTATCGGGATCTCCGAGGTGACTGGATGATCACAGCAGCTGAGACAAGTGGACCTCCTTTGCAGCTGCCCCTTGTTATCAAAACTTGGCCGAGCCGGGGTGAGATGTTCCATTTCAAGGGGGAATACCCTCTGTTAATTTGACATTGGGAACTGGAAAATCACCATGTTTAATGGGTAAATTAACTATAAATGGTCATTTTCCATAGCTATGTTAAATTACCAGAGGGTATCAGGCACAAACAACGCGGGGTAAGAATAAGTGCGGCTGTTATACAACAATACATTCAATACATGTTGCCACTGCGATAGATATTAAATGTCCTATGACTTGGGGATTGTATTGCCATCAGATGAAGAGGATGAAACTTGCCAGGGATGTTGGTTGAGTCTTAGGGCATGGATCACAGATCAATATACATTGATAAGCTAGCCATTGAAGTCAACGATACAGTTCTTTGATGTCCACAATTTTGGCACATGGTCATGTAGCATTTCCCACCATTCAATTGGATTGTTTGAAATCTTTTGAAACCATCAAGATCCAAGTATATCCAAGTTCCAAGTTGGCATCCCCAGTTTTCTAGTACATATCTTGCCTCAACTTGCCTCACATTCCTTTGTTGTTGCTTCCTCCCATTTTCCTTGGTTCAAAATCTTTGGCGTTTCACATCATCGGTTTCACCACGGCTCAGGTTGCAAGCCGTCCCACTGCATCTTCCCTTGCAGGTCAGCAGCGAAACAACATGATACTTGCACTTTGATGTGCTCAAGACAACTCGCGAGAGGGTTTCTTCAACAGATCATAACATGTATATGTATATATACAATATTATACAATATAATGTATATATATATATACAATACAATGTGTATATATATATGTATATATATATGTATATATATATATGTACATATTATGTTATTATATTATAGTATATTTTATTATATTATATTGTATTATATTATATTATACTATATTATGTTATATTATATTTTGTCATATTATATTATGTTATGTATATATCATATATAATATATATATATATATATACATATATACTATGTATTATACACTTACATGGACTACAAATTTATAGGTTCCATGTTTTTGTCCAGTGGGTCTTTGGCAATTTTGGGACCCCCAAATCCTCAAACGGAGAAATAATCTGGGTGAACATGGATATGCTGTTGTTTTTCATTTGGAAAAGACACGACGACGAGATACTTGGAAAAAAACAAACAAACATTTTAAGTGTATGTTTCAGAACCTATTTCAGACATTTTCACAAGAAAATCAGAAAACTACAATTACTCTCTTCGAGTGGTCCCCACCAACAGACATTCTATCTGCCATTTGGAAATCTATCTGACATATTCCCGGACATATATTCTGACACGTTATCTGATATTCTATCCAACATTTTATTTTGCATTCTATGTGGCATCTTGTTTTACAATATGTTACATGTATTCTGGTATTTTATCTGACATATCTTGGACCCTTTGTCCAACATGGCAATATTGGCATTTGACATTTTGTCGCCCCCATGTGGGCCCCGAATGAAGAGATCCAATTAAAAAAAAAAAGTGGTTTCCAAGGGTATTTAATAGTAGCGGGATTGGAGTAGCACCATTATATATCATTATATCAATTACATTCCCATTACATCAATCATATTCCCTATATTTTTCTTTCATATCATGATATTCCTATTGTAGTACACTGTTAAAATATCCCATGAGTCCCGAAAAATACCTTTGGTATCTTTGGTGGCTTCCCTTTGGATGGCTCCCCATCCGAACGAAAAACCGGGTCCAGGAGTGGCTCCATCGACTTGAACAGAGTGTCGCTCGCAGTTTTGCCGCGCTGTTGCGCGAGGTGCCCATGGGATGGAAACTGGGTGACTGATATCTTAGGGTCACAAAAAGGCACTAGTCTGGCTGCTTCTTGCCATGTCTTAGACATTTGACCAAGTGACCAAATGATGGTTAATCTGGGGATCAACATTGATTATCCATCAACAATAGATTCATTGATGGTTTGATATGAATGTAAACATCAACAAACCATGAAACAACAGATATAGGGGATTAACCATGGGATTGTCATAGTTTTTTGTGGAGTATCGGATCAACCATGAAAAAACAACTAGGAATTTCTCACGATTTTTTTGGGGCTTTTTTCAAGTCATGGGGGTTCTGTTAGTTATGGTTTTGTGATGTAGGATTTATCATGATTTATCGACATTTACTTTCCTCAATTGATACTGAGCTTGGTTCTATATCATCATGATTTATCACTGAAAATTATATATGGATGGGTTCTTAAAATGAAGGATCCCCAATACCATAGGTTTCGATAGTAAACTGATCTAATTTTGCATGATTTGGGGTACCCCCATGTCAGGAAAACCCCATATGATGAATATGGAATATTAGTTCATGTGATTTAACTAATTAGTGGGATTGGCCATCAACAATAGGGATGTAATGGGATGTATAACCAAGTAGAACTGTTTGGGTGTGTTCGAAACATCATAAGGTATACCCCGAATATCAATTTCAATAGGCAAGACAATGATGAACCGGTTGATGGAATAGGGCACCCTATGTTTAAAAAAAAAAAAACAATCAAACACACGTGGTTTACCATCGAACATGGGGAAAAATGAGGATATGACATGATATGACCATATTTCATGGGATTCCACTTGATATGGGTATGGATCAATACCTATTAATACCTTTTTAGGGGGATGAACATCCATTTACCAGCTATTTTGATGTTCACCTGGGGTACAAGGTTTTGACACACTGCCATATGATTTTGCTATGATGGATGATATGGATTGAATGGGATCTCCAGCCACAGCCTCGCCAGGAGTCACCACAGCACTGGCGGAGCACGGAGCTGGAACAGCTGAGGTCACTCGGGTGAACAGAGCGAACTGGAAAATCACCATGTTGAATGGCGAAATATGGCTAAATCATCTATAAATGGAGATTATCAATAACTGTAGTTAGATATGTTAATGATGTTTATCTAATTTTATCTCTATGTTCTAAATAGATACAGTAAATCATCTGTAAATGGAGCTTTTTCCATTTTCCATAGCTATGTTAAATAACCAGAATGTTTGATTCTGGGGGCTTACCTGCCTTTCAGATCATAGTGATGTTGATGATTTCCAGCAATAATGATTTGAATTGAATCCCTTTGATTACAACGGGGAGAAAATTATGGAACGAAGCGCGTTTTGTCCTTTTGACCTACATATATGGTTCTGCATGTTCTGTTGCAAGTGCTCACGTAGCGACAAGATGCGACAAGTCATGATGTTTCCAATTGGATAAGCAACATCCTCAACATTTGAAACCAAAAGGATATGAGAGTATTATGAGATATGAGAGTGTTCGAAAACTATACCATTAAACCATGGAATCCCCATGAAATTCCTATTAAATCCCCATGAAAATCCAATTAAATAAATGATGGTCAAGTCCTTGACAAAAGTGCTTTGCGTGTTTGGCTCCACCCAGATGTAGCATCGAGAAGCAAAGCTTGAAACAACGCTTTGTAAGGCGACTCAGAGCTGCCGGGATCAACTTGTTCTGTTGGATTTTTTTGTGGGGGGATGCGTCATCTGCGATGTTCCTACGGAAAATGAAGATGAATGACAATGGACTAGTTTGATGAGAACAGCAGGGGTACAGGGATTTGAGCCATAGTTGATCATATTTGACATACTTCTTTGCTCATGCATTGATTCCACTTCATGGAATTTCAGTGATTCCGACTCACCTGACCTGATGTGCTCACATTGTTGCGCTCAACTTGCAGAAAGAGTCACTTTCTAGGGCTCCAATGGCTATGAGACTTGGTTTACAGGAAAAATATAGCAGCACCACAACAAAAAATGCAATATTATGCCATGATCATCCGGAACTTGATGGAATAAACATGAATAAACACGACTTCCTGATCATCTATGGTCAACTGAATGGCACATGTCGCAGGGATCAGATTCCCGAGCACGTAGCGGTGACAGCCGAACGGATTCGCTGGACCTACATTGTGGAAGCATGGCATCTGGGCCGAATTGGTTCATGCGAAAAAGGTGCAGTGTTTACTCATTTTCCGGTGTTCCAAGGAAAAACCTTAAAATTATCTATTAGCAAATCATAGCTACACAACCCTCTGGTCATTCAACATAGCATAACATAGCTCTGGAAAATCCCCATGTTCAATGGGAATTTCACCATTTTTATCATGGCTTTAGCCAACTGAGGTCCAGTTATGAAGAGTCTCTTGAGCTGCTTAATGCCTACCTGGAACACCGGCTGAAGGAAGAGGTGGCTGCAAGGGCTGGATGGGCTGGATGGGCTGGGAGACAAAGCTTGAAGTTTGAGATAAAGCAGTTGAGATTTCCTGCCGCAGGCTGATGAATGGTGAAGCATCACATTTGCTGACATCAAGAAATGGGGTGTCATTCTCTTAAGGACCTTGCCAACCTTAAACATGATGTAAACAGAATGGTGCAAATCAGCATGGGGTCTGGCGAGACTCCTTGGTGCCGGGATATCCCCACTCATTTTGTGGATGGGTCAGTTTTCACACACTATACAGACAATATACAGACTATTAACGGAATATGGGTTTGTCTGAAAATGAGGATATCCTCAATTCCAATGGGTTTTCATCATGTTCCCTCTTAATACTACTAAAACGGTTATTTATTGGTATCCCCTATTTTGATATTGTATATATAGGTATTGCTATTTATTGCTATTTTATAGGTATAGCCTATATGTTTGTCCCATCAAACCCATGTTGTGATGTCTTGTCCTATTGGTGTCACAGGTGGCGCAGAACAGTGCTGCCTCCAAGGCATGTGCAGGCTGGGGCCACTGGTGCTGGAAATCCAGAGATGAATATCAGATGAGCTACCCTCTGGTAAACTAACATAGCTATTGAAAATCACCATTTTTACTGGGAAAACTCACTATAAATGGCCATTTTCAATAGCTATGTTAGTTTACCAGAGGGTATTAAAAATGTTCATTGTGGATGTGTTATTATAAGGGATTCTACTATATTTTGCTGGTTTAAGAGGGATTATGTAAATTATATGATGATCCATAGTCGGGAAACCTATTCACTAACCAGTATGATTGGATAGGGGTATTCTTGATGGCTCTGATGAGTTTAGACGTATCAGAGTGGTTGTAGGTCAAAGTTGTGTAGCCCAATGACTAGATGTTTAACACTAAACAATACTAAACATATACTCAAATCTCTGGGCCCTTCTGGTGCTTCAATGGCTTGACCCATTTTCCAGATGAGTGATTTTGGAATATCAGGAATATCATGGAATGACATGATGGCTTTGAAATACGGAACTGGAACTAAAACTCAAGATTTGGAACACATATTCATTGCCCCAGCTTTTTCGAGGACTCATACTAAACACCACCAATCTTTTCAGCAATGCTACTCCAATAATTCAACTCATATTTGTTGTTATTCCTTTAAATTGGCTTCATAAAATCGTGTATTTCTTTGGTTTTGGATCCTTTTTTTATGATCCTTGATGGCTGAATCCGTGGTTGAATCCCCATGGAAAAAATCCGGACCGTCCTACAGCTCCAGCACTGCAGGGGCAACGCCAAATTGTTGATGGGATGACCCCAAGTTTCCCATATCTGTTGATTTTTTGGTCTGAATCCCCATGTTTCATGGTATTACAAGGTATTACCCTTCAGTAAACTAACTACAGCTCTTGATAATCCCCATTTATAGATGATTTAGCCATTAAACATGGTGATTTTCCATAGTTTGTTGTAAGTTTAAGGGTAAATCCCATTCTATTTCATCATATTCCCCTACTAAATTCCCAGTAAATCCTACTAAATCCCATGAAATCAGATCAAAACAAGCGTCAGGTGCGGCCCTCATGTTGATGTTGGAACTTCGTGGTGTCCTGGGTCGAGCCAGAGAGCATCGCCACGAGGTGTCTTGGTGATGTCGTGGATGACCGTGACTTGGTGAACCTAGTTAACTACTAATGACTTACCCTCTGGTTATTTAACATAGCCATGGAAAATCCCTCATAAATGGAGGTTTCTAGCTGGGAAAATCATCTATAAATGGGTCATTTTCCATGGCTATGTTAAATAACCAGATGGTAATCCATTAACTAATCCATTAATCCATTAATCCAAGTCATTTGACCATTAGCTAGTTCATTAACTTGGATTAATGGAATTAACCATTAACTATTGGATTTAACCATTAAGTACTACCATGAACTTAATTGGATTTAACCATTAACTATTACCATGACTATGACCATGACTTGGTGAATTACTTGGATTTAATGGTATAACCATTAACTATTGGATGAATTTTACTGGATAAATCATTCTGGTATAAATCCAATAACATGGTGAGGAATGGGGATTTGGAAAACGACTTAATTAAGAAACCTCCATAAATGTAGATGGATGTGCACTGATGTGGCTAGATATACAAAGATATACAATGATATACATAGAAAATGAAATATCATCATACATGCATAAGTATGTAACAGTGCAGATACCGGCATATACCAGAATCAAGAGCATCCCAGTCAATACCTGGTTTATAACCCACAAGTTCACAAGTCGGTATGTTCAGGTCTCATGCCACAAATAAGTTGTTAAACATTGGTATTGAACACATATTTCAACGAGTCATATTTAGGTTGATTGAATCGCCATTTTTGTTGATTAAAATCCCAATTATTCTTGTGTCAATCCTCACTTTTGTTGGTCGAAACTATATATTCTAGTCCAAATGATGAGTGTGTTCAATCCCCAAATCTGTTGAAGCTGTTGATTAGACATACTTTCATGAACTATGTTCATGAACTATATTGTTTAAATTTGTTTAACTATTTTCATTAGCTGTTCATGAATTATTATATAATGGATGAAGAAGCAACTATTATATAACTAGTTTCATGATCGATTTTTTATGCAGTATATTGTTGAAATATTTTCATGACCTCCCAGCATCTTTTTGTTCACCCCCCTTGACTGATACTTCCCAGTGATCGCTTCAGGCCCATGAGTTGAAGTTCCTGCGAATGGCCTGGCGGTCCACCGAGAGTTTGGCCGTGGAGTCCGGGAACCCGGGGTCTGCTGGTCAGGGGCGATGGTCAGATCAATGGGCTAAACACCAGATTTTACGCATAAGATCCATGAGTTGGGAGATTTTTAGGCCACCAAAAAGTTCATCATAGTTAAGTTGGGATAAGTTGGGATAAGTTGAGGCTACTAATTTGTCAGTCCATCATAGTTATAGAGTCATAGAGGTACTGAGCTGAAAGGGGAAACTACCCGTGGCTATCTTCATCAATAACCCGAACAGCACCCCCAAGTTAAGTGGGGTTAAGACAGTAATGAACATCCCACTAGTGGAGGGAAGCATTACCGGAAATCCATTATTTTGATGGCCCAATACATTGTTCTTCTGAACAAAAAAACAACCACGTGTGTAAATCAAAGGACATACTCATATAAATGAATGTTTTCCTTGTGAACAAGCACGATATGTTGGGACTTGTTTAACCTGGACCCGAGAACATGCAAACTGACTACTTACGAAACAATGCCCATCCACTTGGCAGTCATTGCGAAACTGCGTTTGCACATAACCGAACTCAGATGTGTCAAAAGGATGCTGCCACGACAGAAAGGATACATATGTTGTCCCAAGATGGAGATCAGAGAGTCTCACATTCACATTCATATTAACCGGCGTATATATATATATATATCATTGCAATCCATTAATAGGGAATTATATGTCCATTTTCCAGTCCCGAAATCTCGGCAGAAAAAACCATTAAACATATTATGACATCTTCCATACTCATCAAATATTCCCAAATTATATCCCGGTGGGACACCGCAACGGCGAGGTTGGGCCCCTTGATCTTGGAATTTGGATGGGAACTCTATGGAGGCCTTTGTGGCCAGGGGCCACAAAGGGTCAAGTCCTTAAAAACCCCCATCGATACCGAAGAAACAAGGGGCTGATTGGTGTGTGTGTGTGTTTGTGTGTGTGTTTGTGTTTGTGTTTGTTTGTTTGTTTTACAACTAACATGATATCCTGGTTGGTGGTTTGGAACATTTGGATTATTTTGTGCATATATATATATGAGAATGTCATCATCCCAACTGACGAACTCGTATTTTTCAGAGGGGTATGTATACCACCAACCAGTATCACTAGTTTTATACCACTGACGATACACTAACATGATATCACTAGTTTTATAACATGTTGTCCGCAACCTTAACGTTCGCCCAGACTCATCATTGTGACATAACAGAGACAATTCTGTGTTGCTGGGAAGTTGCGAATGCAAGCAAGGCCAAGGGGGAAAATTAGGCCACGGTGGCATGTGAAAGATACCTTGAATACAGTTATTTTCATGAGGAAACAATATCACCTGATCATCATGGGATCAAAATCCGCCACCCCCTATGACCAATATGCTGAACGGGCTAACAACACGCCACCCTCTATGGCCA
>Ga0126342_10015336_pt1 | contig 13441 bp, 12 predicted proteins | sample Cyp1metagenome_FD_92528 | JGI IMG/M metagenome (GOLD analysis project Ga0126342, IMG submission 92528) | Coral microbial communities from Lord Howe Island, Old Settlement Bay, Australia - Cyphastrea 1 metagenome | ecosystem: Host-associated > Invertebrates > Cnidaria > Coral ...
ATATATATATATGTATATATTATATCATGTATGTATATTGATGTATATTGTATATTATTTACCTTAAATGACTAGATAATGCTAGATATACGCCTGGTTGGTGGCGTCATGTTCATTCTTTTCATCCTTCAAAATGGGAAGGACCGACCCGATGTTGTGACAATTAACGGATGGTCTGCCAAACGTTAGCCGTCGTAAACCCAACGACAAATGGTGTGGTCAGGTTTTCAAAAATACGGTATATATCCGGTACCTTTACGCTCCAGTTACTATGTCCAATGTGTTTTGCCAACCCAAATGTAGGCAAATGATGATGAATATGATATGTAATGATATGTAGGTAAAGCCAAAGTCACAAGCCATAATACCAAAAGGCCTACCATGTGCGGGCAGCTAGTCTATAACATTACAAAAAAGGAGGATCCAACTCTCATTTCTTGAACACAGACCAAACCCACCTCTTTTCTTGGTTTTGGCCGTTATGGATGATTGGAGTAGATTCACCAGTAGAAACATGGCCTTGTTGATGAAAATGTCATGGCTTTAGGCCCTACTTGTTTTCGAGGGCAAAGTCCTGAATTCTTGTTGTTTGATTTTGTGTTCTGTTGTTGATACCCTCCGGTAAACGTGGCAATGGGAAATCCTCATTTATAGATGATATTCCTAGCTGGAAACGTCCATTTATAGTGGATTTCATTGACTTTCCATAGTTTCCCATATGCGTCCCAAGAATGAATTTTTCGTTCGTGGATTCCCCAGCAGCATCTGAAGCGAGGCTTCCACCGAGAACTCCATGGAGGCGAAGGTGGAATGTGGATACTATCTGGACCTCATGGTTAGTAAGGGGAATTATCCCAATAGCCTTATTTGAAGTTAGTGAAATATTATGATTTGCCCAAATATATGAGCCAGGAAAAGACCGCTGTTGATTGGCTAATAAAATGAATATAAATGAATTATACTAACTGATTCATTAGGGGTTATTATAAGCAATAATAGGAAGATGTACTAACCAACCAGTATAATGGGATGGGATGGGGATATTTTTCATGGCTTATATGGGTCGGAATATTGTATATAAACATATATATATATGGGGATATCCTCATAGTATATATATATGGGGATATATATACATATGTATGGGGATATATATATATATATGGATATATATATATATATGTATGGACATATATTTATATATGTATGAATATATATATATATATATGGATATACACACATATATATACATACGTGGGTGTATATATACATATATGGATATATTGTCCATATCATGATGGGTATTATGATTCCACATTGACATTGTAATTCATATCGACATTCGATTCCCAGTAGAATCCCATTGACACCCATAAAGTCATATGAAAATCCGTGTCACATTTTTGGATGACGATATGATGAAATGGTGATTTTATGGTGATTTTATGGTGATTTTCCAAGGGTTTTTGGTGATTTTATGGTGAATTTATGGAAAGTCTAATGGTGGTTTAATGGTGATCTATTGGGATTTACCCTCTGGTAATGGCTGACATAGCTATTGAACATGATCATTTATAGTTGATTTACCGCACTTAAAGATAGTGATTTTCCATAGCTATGTTAGTTTACCAGAGGGTAATGGCTATTGTCTCATGTGTTTATTGCTCCCATGATGCCCCCATGACATCATCTTGTTACCCAGCGCTTGGACAAGCCCTTGTTCATGCCCGTTGGAACTCATCGAATGTCGCCTTATTGTATATCAGGTGTTCAAATAAATCAGACATGATCCAGATGGTCCCCTCATATCTACTAACTTGGATGTGGAAAACCATGGTTTCCCTGAGAAAATGATCTGCGCATGGTGAGTTTTCCACATCGAACTGTTAGTTTGCAGGAGGCTTTCCCCTAGGAGGGGCGGCCCCGCAGGTGATAGACATCCAGAAAAGGAGAAGTTAAATCATATGTGTGCATGTTGGGAAATAAATGAAAATAACAGTTGCAACTATATTAATTGATAATGTTATAGTAAGAACTAGAGCATTCAGATCTGTTGGCAAACATATTTACTGAAACATTTGTTCGTTTGTTGTGTTTGGAAGGCTACAGGTTAGGTCTTAGCAATGCAGAGCTGAGATGTTCTTTTTGTTGTGCACAACGCATCGCACAAACAAACCCCAAACATGTTTAGTTTCAGACTCTGCTTGATCTCTTGTGTATGCTTACTGCGGACAAGGAGGGCCATTTATGAGTGGGGAATAATGCACACAAAAACCTGATCAATTGCACTATGAGGTCTTACAAGCAATTTCTTTGAGGAATATTATATACATATTACTTCATATAACACTATATAACATCTATATTTACGTACTTACTGTGTAAGACATATAAATGTTAAGTAATGTAATGTAATGTAATGTAATGTAATGTATGTATGTGTATATATATATGTGTGTACCGACTATATATGTGTTGGTGGTCGGCAATTTGTAAGGCCTCCCACCACAGGAGAAACGTTCCATGCTTTCACTCTTCGACCTTTTTGAGCGGGTGAGCTCCGGGAGCGTCGGGGGTCCCAAAAGAATGCTGCGATGAATCCGTGATGTTTGCGAAGTCCAAAGGGGCCGAATTTTCAGACCAAAGCAAAATGGGCTTCAGACCAAAGAACAATAGCATGTTGTCATGAAATGCCATGAAATGGCTGATTGAACTAGCAAAACTCAGGATTTAAGATGATTTAATTATCAGCAACTGTGATTCAATCGCCACATTTTGGGATTTTCTGGGGCTGGATTTAGCCATCAAAAATAGCAATACAAACCATGTGGAATTTATCACAAATGCGGACTTCACCAGGTTGACATTGGAGAGACGACAAGGGATATAGCGCAGGAGGGTATCACCAATCTCCACATTGTCTGTGATATTCTATATATTCCATGATATCCCCTATTTTTGCCATGTATTTTCCTGTTGTTGGGGGTTAAATGATTCAATGCGCTTTATCGCTTGATACATCCCTACTTTATCTTGTTCGCCTAATATGACGACGACAACAACAACAACAACAACAACAACAACATTTTTTAATTCATTTGTACCATGTTGTATCCACATACGGTTCATATCCAGTATCCCCAATATTGACCTCTACTTAGGCCAATAATTAATACTTCAATCCTCTATGTATGAAATAGTAACCAACATGTATCCCAACAATCATCCACATGTAGCTAACTATATGATGTGGAGGATATTGCTTTAGGGATATCTGTCAAATGTTCCCCTCATCCAATTCTATAGCATATATCCACAATCTGAATCCTATTCTGGTCCATGAATTTCCTGCAAAAATTGCAACATATATAAGTTTTCTTTCTCCAAAGTACTCGTGTTATCACCAACCCAGGACAGTACGATATACTAGTAAGTATACAAAGATGTATATCTATCATGTAAGACACTCACATCAATATTTATATACAGTCTATCAGTATATATATATATGTATATATATATATATGTATATATATATGTATATATATATATATATGTATATATATGTATATATATATATTTATATATATATATATATTATATAATACACCCAAAAAGGTGTTGTTGTTCTCCCTTCAGACATCCCAGACATCGCCCTGGGAGCTCACCGAAGCGTCGCCGTTGGATGTCTTCGTCCATCGTCTTGAGGACGGCACGTTTCTTGGTTGCTCAGGGTTCACCGGGGATGCGGAACAAAGATTTCTCAAGGGTTTTTTATGGTGATTTTATGGTGATTTTATGGTGGTTTAATGGTGATCTATTGGCCCATTTACCCTCTGGTAATGGCTGACATAGCTATTGAACATGATCATTTATAGTTGATTTACCGCACTTAAAGATGGTGACTTTCCATAGCTATGTTGGTTTACCAGAGGGTATGTGAAAATTGGTGATTTTATGGTGGTTTAATGGCGATCTAATGGGATTTACCCTCTGGTAGACTAAGAGTTTGCTATGGAAAATGGCCCGTTTATAGATGGTTTACCTATTAAAGATGGTGATTTTCTGTAGCTATGTTAAATTACCAGAGGGTAACCATCAAAACGGAGAGGTGAATGATTAATATATGAAAATATATGGGAATGCGATGAGGTGCGTAAAAACATAAAACAATGGATAGAACTAATATAACCATAAAGAAATAATACTAGTTGATCATTGAAGAACCGGGATTGGATACAATGAATTCGCGGATTTTGGTGCCGCAGGTCGCGAACGCTAAGTTGGTGCAAAGAACGCCAATAACTGGTTTTTTGTAGATATTAATGTTAGATCTATAAGTCACTTAGACCATGATGGCGGTTAGCAACTGGAATGGGAGCACCACCCTGCAGGGTTTGATCCATGGAGGTGCAGTAGATGATGATGTGAGTATATGTACCATCTGGTAATTTAACATAGCTATGGAAAATCACCATTGTTAATGGGAAAATCCACTATTTCTATGGCCATTTTCAATAGCTATGTTAAATTACCAGAGGGTAATATATCACACATAAAGCATCATGAAGCAACCAAAGAAACACCTTGTTCAAAAACATTTGAAAATTGGGAATGAAAGGTAAGGAAGGAAACGGGCAAGCGTCCCACGGAGCTATCTAGAGCAGTTCTCAGTGGGCTTCCAGAAACCAAGGAGCGGATGTTTGCGCAACCCAAGGACTCTCCATTTTAACTTGGTAATTCTATCATCATGTGAATCTTTTCTGATGCTAGCACTTCAGAATATGAAACGGTATGAAACAGAAGACGGCAGCTCATGGTAGTATCATGCAACATCGGTTTGCCTAGAAATAGAAGACCCCATGATCCATGATTGAAGCCCATCGTTGGCCACTCACCGAGGTGGGGCTTGTTTTGCAGTAGCCATCAACGGCTTTTGGCGTTCATGATGCGACAGGCGATTGGACGAGTTGGGATTCCAACATTTGTTCAAGAGATGTGATGTCGGTGAAACGTACCTTCTGGTAATCAAACGTGGCTGGCTGGAAAATCCCTAATAAATGAAGGTTTTAATTACTATCAATGGGAGATTGTCCGTTGCCACGTCTGATTACTGGAGGGTATTCATTAAGAAACAAAATTGCATAAAGCATTGGCAGTAGCTGCCACATGATTGCAAACCGCGCGAATCATCTGCATTTTCTTCCTGAAAAACCGATCTTGAGCATGCTCGAACATCCAGATGTCCAAACGGATGTTTGTAAACGCACCAGTGGCGGCAAGCATTGCATGATCTTTCCAAGGAATTATAACATCCAATGCCCCCTGGCACACGAGCTGTTTTTATCCAAATTACATACACAAGATAATTTCACCAGATGCTTTATTTTTCATGTAAGACAGAACAACAGCATGAATAGGTGGCTGAATGTTTGCTGCATCACCATATTTTTCAGCTAAAAGCAGCTAAATGTCGAATTTCTGCATTATTTGCATTGACACCAGTTTCAAACTGAGAAATGCCAGTGTCACTGTAGACATTTGTCAGCTTTAGCTATATACTAAATGTCAATTTGGTGTTTCCTTTTTAGCTTTTCCAACCTGACAGCAGTTTGTTTCGACCCCATTGACGTGATGTGAGGCCTGCAACCGGAACGAGCTCATGCGCGTCCGATGCGTGCTCCGGTCCAAGGTTGGGGGGATCCGGGAAACACATGGCGTCCATATTGGACCCAGAACATGAGATAGAACTGGTATAAAAAGAGGTATATCAGTGATAGTTATCATATTAGTATAGACTGTATAGATTAATATCCAATTGATCATAGATCTGATGATATCTGAATAGTACATACGATAACTAATCAATAATTCAATCATGCTGATTATTTGGATAGAATTGGATATAAGATTTATCAATGATAGTTATAATACTCATGAAAAATCTTACTGTAAAACTGTAAAGGGATAGCTAATCATCATGATATGTGCCATGGTCCAACCTTAGATGATATAGCCATATCGGGGATGCTCCATCCATTGGTAGGGATGACCATAAAAACACCCATGGTTCCTGGGTCCCAAAATGAAATGGATGACCATAACCAGTATCAAGATATACCATGTTGTGACCATGACACTAATCTAATTCACTTGATGAGTATCGACCCTGAACATTTTTATATCTTTGCTTCGCATGGGATTGAAACTAAATGACGTGGGTTGATATGGAATCATGATGAATCATGGAACTGATGCCTTGCTAAAACAATCACCAAGCAATGCTAAAACAACATTTAAATCACCGGTGTCACCGGCGGGAATCAAGATCATCCAGGTCATTGTCGAGCTGGGCCTATCAAGAGAAATGGCTGCAGCCAACATCTTCTGAAACAGAGATATGTATGATTATGTGAATAGAATTTATAGATTTTATAGCGACCTCCTCGTCTGATCGGGATCCTCATTCCCAGAATCTTTCCATACGGAATAGGGGTTTCGAACATGGGAGCAGGTCCCTATAAATTCCACTAGTTATGGAATGGGTGTGTCCAAACATGGTGGGTCCCTTGACGTGAACTTTGTGGTGTGTAAGAGGCTGTAGACGGGTCAGGGTTGATGGGGAAAGGGATGGGATAGCTGGTGCATGGACGTCCATCTACATGGTATCTATAGATATTGATCCATAGCAAAATGCGTTTCTCATTGATTTCGTCAAGATTCCCTTTTGATGTTTGTTTCAGTTAAATTCTTCATTTTGTTTGCCATCAATGGGAGCATATACTAGCCAAAAGTCGTTGAAACAAATGTATTTTGCAATGCAACTGGGCGGATTTGGAATAAGCGATCCTTGATGATCCTTGAAGCTGCGGGCGAACTTGATGTTTTCCGTTTGGAAATTCCTTGCGGTTGGACAACCATCCATTTTTTTCATCATGTTGAATATCTGTCCCTGTGTCTTGACGGATCACAGCTAGAGTTTGAAGGAATCCACAGACATCTCAGGTGTGTGGTCTCATGTGTATATATAATTATATATATACGCATACTTATATAATTATATATATACTGATATATGTACTATATATCATTAATATCATACATCAAATGTAGATAAGTTCCATCCTGGGATGATGATCGACAACGCTCACAGGAAGACCTGGGCTACTGGTCTTGGCACGGGTCCTGGGATGAGTTTTCCTATGGGAAAGTCATGGGAGAAGCCATGGAAAACAATGGGAAACCAATAGAAAACATGGACAAACAGAGCTTGGTTGATCTTGGTTGTACATGTTTCAAGTATGCACTATGCACTATATCATAGAATTGGATGATGGGAACATTTACAGGAAAGCCCTATATTTGATAGTAAAAACCATATGGTTTCCGGTTAAGATTTTCCCTTAAACCAATCCATTGACGATAGCTGCGTCCTCGAAAAGTCGAACAATTGGATCGTCCCAGTGCCATCACGAGGCGCGATTCCCCAGCCAAAAGGTGGTGCCCCCGTTCGTTTTCGCGTTCAGTTGGTTTTTACATAACTCCAATAACTCCAATAACTATGGTTTATGCTAGATATATCTATATCTACTAGAGATTATAAACCAACTTTGAACTGGGAGTTAGCATATACTGAGGATATAAAGAACTCGTTTTCATGGGCTTTATAAACCAATAAACATTTCACGTTTGGGGGGGCACCACATTAGATTTGCCACCGTGCTTCAGATGCATCCCCAATGACTCCACTATCAATGGTGGTATTTCTTGGAAAAATGAACTACTTTTTTATAGAGGTACCACTGGTACCACCATCAATAAATGGTGTAATCCATAAAAAAAATCAACACTTTACTACACAAAAAAAATGGTTTTTCAATGGTATAAATGGTGCTGTGATTGGAAATCCACACAGGAGATTTCCCAGGACTATCCCAAGTGGCACTGGGTGAACAGGTGGCAAAAAGCCACAGCCAAGGCACTGGAATTGCTTCTACGCCCGGGCGCCTGTGTGGTTTTTTTGATGGAAGTTAAGCTATAAGATGTGGGGATAATCATCAATATAACTGGAAATGTACTATAATTTAAGTTAAGCTATATTGATGTGGGGATATTTCCAGATAATATCAATTATAAGTTAAGCTATAATTTCTGGATATCACCAAATATCAATGGTAGATATTCATCGTGTAAGTTACAGAAAAAAACAATTTCACGGGGAACAATACAATAAAATATCATCGTTTATGATGTTTGGGATGGTTTGATAATGATTGTTGATCATGGGTAATAGGGTATTGAAGAAAGAACATGGTAATTTAGAACCAACTATAATGCGAATATGATCTCACATATATATATATATATGTATATATATACATATATATATACGTATATATATATATATATATATATATACATATATATACATATATATATATATATATATTATATATACGTATATGTATATAATCATCACTATGTTTTTTAGGACTGTTTGAAATGGGGGATACCCCAGAATTACACTTTTAGTCTAATGACAGTGCAATGACATGAAAAGCCAGTGAAACTTGGGTAACATGGGTACAACACATTTGGGTACCGTCCGTGACGTATAAAACCATCCATGAGTATCCATAAGTTGGGATCCGTGTTGGGGATCCAAGTTATTTTGACCGATCTTTGCGACCTTGTTTTTGTCAGTGCTTTTCATTTGTCCCCATGCCCTTCTCATCTTGTAGCTGTGTAGCATACGTAGCTCTCATTTTGGACCCGTCTCTCGATTTCTTCATCAAGACTTAGAAAAAGACTTCAAATGGCCATGCCACAAACAGAAACAAACAACTATAAAAATAACAACATATAAGACTTGCTGATGATTTGGGCCATAAACTTCATTGCTATTCTCTTTTTCAACGGCACCTGGAAGGCTGGAAGGTGACTGCTTTCCCCATGTGGCGGTTTCAGATATGATATACCCCTGAAGCTGAGCGAACCTCGGTCATTGAGAAAGGAGATATCCTGCTGCGCAAAGATTAATAACTGTTCTGCTGAGCTAAGATTGACCGTGATGAGTTTATATTATATTTGAGTGTCTTCAAAGCTGACTCCGGTTATGTTGTGCCTCACTGGTTACATGTTGGTTCATTTCGAATCATACGACAACACTTTCTGTTGATATGGACCATTGGGGGTCCAGGGATCCGCAAAAAAACAAGGATTGCTTTTCTTGTCCAGATCTTTCACATACCTAGGCTCTCGCAATACCCATAAAAATGGTGATTTTACCCCATATATATACATACAGTAATGATTTACATCAAAATAAACCCATAAAAATGCTTATTTTATTCATAAACTAAGAATATTTTTAAAGGGAAAGTTATCATCTAAACTGTCAGATTTAAGAATACTCTATCTTATTCATATTTTAGTAAGATATTGTAAGTGTGTTGACCATCACCATTTTTTTTTTCTGGGAGGCTCCATGGCTCTGAAAAAACCTCAGGATGGCTCCGATGGGCGCACCATGAGCCCAAAGGCCTGGTGATATGTGTAATACTGTTACTATTTTTTTAGTAAAAATACTACTGATATGTACAATAATGTACAATAATGATAATAGCAATGTGATGCTTTCTAATGTGCAAACATGTGGAATAATGATACTGATAATACTGATATGTACTGATCATACGCCCAAGCACCCCGATTCGGCCGCCACAGCATCTTCCCCAACTTTGCAAATGGACCAATCAACCATTGTCTTGGATTTGGGGTCAAGGTATTAAGTATTTATTGGTCTTGCAGAAGTTGATTTTGGTTTTAGGCGTTTGTGGCTTTAAGATTGTTAGCTTTTAGGGCTTTAGGGTTTTAACACCATCTGTAATGATAACACATGTTACCTGGTAACAGCTAACATGTTAATTAGTGATGATACTAGCAATTCAATATACTACTATGTTCATTGGGTCCATTATCCGTAGTTTATATGTAGTGCTGCAACAAACACTAATAACAACTATTATCCAGTATGTGAGTATTGTCAAGCATTGTTTTATTCTTAAGGCAATGGTAATACTTCAGAATTATCCATTGTTACTCGTAGTTTATGTTACAGCAATTACCTAAATAGCAATCACAGTATCACAGTATATAATCATTGATTTTATAACTTATTTTTACTATTCTCCCAAATATAACTATGGACTGATCCCTGTGACTATGATGGACTGATCACTGTGATTATGACTAATACATTTAACATATACACACTCTTCTGATTGTTACTATTATAAATCCAGTTGTAGCATTTCTGTGCATTTCTCATTAACACGCCAAGTATCATTATCCCAGTTGTAAGAAGTAATCTAAGTATTATTATCTGTTATTGGTAAAGTAACTATTATATATAATAGCAGCGATAGTCACATAACAGTTATATAAACATTTTAAATTGATAATAAGGGTTTGAACAGTTTCACAAAAAACTATAACTATTATCAATTGGTATCACTGTTTGTCTTTTATGTTTCATAACAGTTGAGGGGTAGCTATAGCTGTTCAAGGGCTCCTGCCGGCCTACCGGCAGGTCACGTCTCCGCAGTCCAGTCCATCTAGGCGCGGAGATGGGGCGGGGCAATGTGATCTATTTACATACCTCGTAGATATTGGTTTATACATGTCTTACTGTATATGTATAATAGTGTTTTTACAAATGGGACGGTTATGTCCAACGACAACTAGGTATTTCTCAGGAAGTGATTAGGATGAAATGGGGTCCCATTAACAAGTTGTAGGGCTCGAACAAAAATTATACTTACACATCACTACATGAAGACGCAACAACATACAACCACCCTTTTGGATAGATTTTTCCTGATTTGGTGGGGATGAAACCAAACATCCCTTGGAGATCAAATTAGTGGATGTTAATTTTATGTAGAGATGTACCAAGCTATATGATGTGGCTTTGTGCAGAAGTAAAGTAGGGGATTTTGTTGTTGTTTTTATCAGGAAGATTATGATCAACCATGGAAAATCCCCTACTAAAAAACAATTTTCCAAGTCAATGAGTCAATACTCGACTTACCCTCCGGTAAACTAACATAACTATGGAAAATCACAATTTTTTGTGGGTAATTCAACTATTTCTATGGCAATTTTCAATAGCTATGTTAGTTTACCAAAGGGTATAGGGGGTTTTCCATTGCCACGTTTGATTACCGAGCGAGGGACACAATGGTGACAGGGCACGTACAAGACCGGTGGCATGTACTGTGGTTATTATCAGGAACAGCAATAATTCTAAATCAAGACATGAGACATAATCCATACGCAAGGCAGTTTCCTGAAAATTATAATTAATGAACATGAAGTGATCACATGATATGAATATTCCCTTTTTTCGCCAGGAGAAAGATGGGTTTCTCTTCGAGCAGTCCAAGACTTGCCGCTGGATCCGCGTTTGGGAACATCCTTTTTTTCCCGGAGGTATCCAAATCATTAGTCCATGTTAGTGCTGAAAACTATGATTTTGGGGATCCCCCCCATTTTAAGAAACCGACTAATATAGATTATAGATTCTTTATTAGACACAATAAATGACACCTTCAGACATTGAAATGGAACTAAGATTAGAGTCCCAACGGTATGGATGTTGGGTTGAGCGGTTTTTCGTTCAGGATTATAGCGACAATCCCAACAGAGTGGAGGATCCCAGTCCCCAATCAAACCTCACAAGCCTAGGTTGGTGGAGGCCTCTATAGAAAAACATGGCTGTGTCAGGGCTGCCATTATCATCGTATAGATATGTATAGTATAGATGACATATATAATATAAAACTATGAAAATCAAATGAATTATGTTCCTAGCATGGTCTAGTCTTCATTGTATCCCCAGTAGCGTTTTTTTGATTGCGATGCGTTGCCTCGAGATTTAGGTGTTCTATGGATGGGAATCGAGTCATTTTTTCTTGCTTGGGAATTCCAATATATCCCGTGACGTATATGCATGTGTATTGTGTATATACATATGTGTACACATTGATTTGTACATAGTATCTTGTATGATGGATTCCAATCTTAAACCCAATATACCCAGCATTGTCGATTGTAAACGATGTACTATTAGATAATCATACCCTATATTCAGGATATATGATCCATTTAGGCGTTTATATGCATGTGTATTTGGCCTCAGCAAGCAACGCATATCTTATTCAATTTATGTGGCATGCAACCTGATTTTGATATTACATTCGGGTACAGATCTGATTACTGTCCTGAAAACTCAGGTGGAACCCCAACATTCGGGTCTGGAAGGTCATTTTACTATTCACATTTGGTATGTTTGGGTTCCAGGTTGGTTTTGAGTTCAGGAGTGTCTATCCCATATGCCCCAATTTTGGTTAATTTTCCAAAATTTCGGCAATTTTTCAGGCAAATGTTGGCAAATGTTTCATGCAGCGTATGGAAGGGGCCTGTGAGATCTCTAAGATTATCTCCTCGTATACTAGGTTGGTTCATAATTCACTAGCTTAAGTGATGTAAAAACCAGGCTTTTTTTCATGGATATATCATGATCTATCTCCAGTCGGATGTTCGACATACTCATCATACGACTGGCCATCCGATCTATCTCCAGGCTGGTGGAAGCTTGGGAGCCTTGGGAGTCGCGGATGGGGATTCCTCATATTTTGTACCCTCTGGTAATTTAACATAGCCATGGAAAATGGCCCATTTATAGATGGTTTACCTATTTGTATTTCACTGGTTGGTGCTTTGGAACATGGCTTTTATTTTGCCATAATATTTTGGGAATAATCCTTCCCAACTGACTAATATTTTTCAGAGGGGATGAAACCACCAACCGGTATATGTTGATGAGCGAAAATCTGTGGTTGACCAAGTTATCTCGCTGGATTTCTTTGACCCAAAAATTGGGGGCCTGAAAGTAGTGGAGGATGAAACTCATTGACAGAATCAATCCCAGATGATCCAATTTCGTTTGTTGATGTTTTTTTTGTTTTTACCTCCCAACTCTGTCCAGCTTTTGGCATGGTTTCAGATAGAGATGGTCCCTTTCGGGCATGCAGTCGCAAGAGGAGCCAGTGAGCCAGTGATGCGAACAGTTTATTTCCCACACCGATGCAACAGAATATTATGTTAGTGTAAAACATGTGTCCATATATAATTCATATACTCCACAAGCATAACGGATGCTCAAAGAAAACAAGCCGATAAAACCAGAGCAGAAAATACGGCTAGAGGCCGCCAAAGAAATGGAGTCCGACATGCACCCCCAATTGACATTGAGCATGGAGGCACAGGTGTTATTCTTTCCCCAAAAGCAAAAGCTACACTCTTAGACTTTAAGCAAATTGATGGTCGAATCATGACCGTAACTTTGGATATGATTGGGCCGCCTCTCCATTTCCTA
>Ga0126342_10015337_pt1 | contig 13439 bp, 12 predicted proteins | sample Cyp1metagenome_FD_92528 | JGI IMG/M metagenome (GOLD analysis project Ga0126342, IMG submission 92528) | Coral microbial communities from Lord Howe Island, Old Settlement Bay, Australia - Cyphastrea 1 metagenome | ecosystem: Host-associated > Invertebrates > Cnidaria > Coral ...
AAAAACACAAGGTTTCGTGCTCCGGCTTCCTCCCCAAAACATAGCCCATGCAACATTCATGCAGCCATTCCAATGCGATCTGCAACCACAGCTTCAAGAAACGAATAGAACTACGCACACAGGAACAACCACTCGTTGCAAAACACATAGAAGGAACCACAACGACCGCAGCCGCAACCGCCGCACACATGAGGTACCTTTAATTGCCGGCTGCGACTTAACACGGAAAAACGTAAGGTTTCATACTCCGGCTTCCTCCCCAACACAAGCCCCATGCAACATTAATGCAGGGCAATTCTTTTGTGATGTATTGTTATATGTAGTGTAAAGTCTCACACCGCCTTTCATCAAGGTCAATTCTTTTGTGGTGTATTGTTATGTGATGTAAAGTCTCACACCGCCCTTCATCAAGGTCAATTCTTTTGTGATGTATTGTTATGTAGTGTAAAGTCTCACACCGCCCTTCATCAAGGTCAATTCTTTTGTGATGTATTGTTATGTAGTGTAAAGTCTCACACCACCCTTTATCAAGATCAATTTTTTTGTGATGTGTTATGTAGCGTAAAGTCTCACGCCGCCCTTCATCAAGGTCAATTCTTTTGTGATGTATTGTTATGTGATGTAAAGTCTCACACCGCCCTTTATCAAGATCAATTCTTTTGTGATGTATTGTTATGTAGTGTAGAGTCTCACACCGCCCTTCATCAAGGTCAATTCTTTTGTGATGTATTGTTATGTGATGTAAAGTCTCACACCGCCCTTCATCAAGGTCAATTCTGTTGTGATGTATTGTTATGTGATGTAGAGTCTCACACCGCCCTTCATCAAGTTCAATTCTTTTGTGATGTATTGTTATGTAGTGTAAAGTCTGACACCACCCTTCATCAAGGTCAAGAGTCAAGTCTCACAGTTCTATTTGTCCGTAACACGGAAGTATTGCTTCCCAACTGTCTAAGATGAAAGAGTCCATGCACAGCTGACTGACTGAATCAATGAACCACTGAATCGGTGAATCAATGAATCATTAAACCCATGAACCAATGAACTTGAACCAACGAATCAATGATTCAATGAACCAGTGAGTCAATGAATCAGCGAATCAATGAAGCAATGAACCAATGAATCAGTGAATCAATGAATCAACGAATCAAAGAATCAATGAACCAGTGAATCAATCAATCAGATTTTCCACCCTTGAACCAGTGAATCAGTGATTCAACGGATCATTGAACCAATGAAACGATGAGTCAATGAACCAGTGAATCAATGAATCAACCAACCAATGAATGAATGAACCAATGAATCAATGAATCAGTGAATCAATGAACCGAATCAATGAACAAATGAATGAATTAATCAGTGAATCAACCACTGGATCAATGAGGCAATGAATCAGTGAATCAATGAGCCATTGAACCAATGAATCAACTAATCCATGAACCAGCGACAAAACGAATGAACGAATGATAGTTCTGTGCACTTTTTTCCGATAACTTTCCCAGATGGAGGCGCGGAAACGTGGAAACGGAGACCCTATTATACTTCGGTGACCCCAGGAGCCACATTACCCAAAAAAAAGCAGGGTTTTCGTGCCAGGGAGTGCTTTCACCTGTGAATTTGCACGCTTCCGAGCTGTTACGCTTCCCGCCTACTTGATAATTGGTGGTTGACACGATAAGGTGGCTGACATGATGATCTGGTTGGCATGATGGTGGAAATGCTAACCATGACAACCATCTGTAATTCCGAAGTTTTCTATCTAGACTTCCAATGAATATATTTACATATACAGACATACATATACATGTGTATATATATACACATACACATATACATATACATATACGTATACGTATACGTATACGTATACATATACAACAACATTTACATATATAAATACTCAAAAATATACATATATATATATATAGATATATTTGCACGCAGAAAAACATATATATATATATATATATTTAAACATACATGTAAATAAATACATGCATAAAATACATACAAATACACAAATAATATATATATATACACATACACATAAATAAATACATGTAAATGCATATCAAACATACATATATAAAGGCAACTATATGTACATACATATATACACATATACAACTATATGTACATACATATATACACATATACATATACAAATGTACACATATATATATACACATAAATACACATATATATATATAGATAGATTTATTTACATATATATATATATATATACATATATATATATATACTTGTATATACACACATATACACATATATACACATATATATATATACATACATTGATATTTACATATGCATATATATCTTCTTTCATGCACATATTAAAATTTTTTATACGTGTACATACACATAAATATTTACATATACTTATAGACGCGTACATATATACATTTGTAGAAATATATTTGCATACATATAAATATACATACATATTCAAATCTTTAAATATATGCATACACATATTGATGTACACACATACAACTACAAATATTGTAATATATACAAACACATATATATATACCCATACATTTACACTTTTTCATTTTACATACACGTGTCTACATATATATATATACATATGTAAATATATACATATATATATATACACCACATGTACATATACATATTTGCGTACACACAAAAATGTATATTTGCATACATATACAAATATATCTATCTACTTACATATGCATATACATACTTACATACATGTATGTACTTACATTTAGATACATTTAGATACGCATACTTCCAAATATTTACAAATAGATATCAGTTGATATTTATATGACCATCTGTTTTAACATTTTTTACATACACATATGCATATATTTATATATACATATATATTTGCATATACATACATACATACATACATACATACATACATACAGACGCATACAGACGCATACAGACGCATACAGACGCATACATACATACATACATACATACATACATACAGACGCATACATACATACATACATACGTACATACATACATACATACATACGCACATACATACATATACATCCGCATACATACGCATACATATACATACATACATACATACATGCATACATACATGCATACATACATGCATACATACATGCATACATACATGCATACATACATGCATACATACATGCATACATACATGCATACAAACGCATACAAACGCATACAAACGCATACAAACGCATACAAACGCATACAAACGCATACATACATACCTACATGCATGCATGCATACATACATACAGACACACACACATACATACATACATACATACATGCATACATATGGTTGATTCCCGTTCCAGCACGTTTCTCCCCAAAACGTCTGGGGCAGGACGATGAGAGCACGCGCACGGAGATCCTAATGCCAATTGCACAGGTGGCCGAGGAGCAAAAGGAGGTGGCCGAGGAGCACGTGGAGGAGGCCTCGCAGAACATGGAGAACGGTACTTTGAACGAAGAAACCGAAACGCCGTCCGACACGGCGTCCGAAACGGAAGGAGCTGCGGAGATTGGGGGGCATGTTTGGAAAGGGAAGAAAATGAAGTGTTTGGAATTGGGACTGGTGTTTTTTTTAGGCAATCCGGGCAAATGGTCAGGGTCGGAAAACAGTTGAAACAAAACATAAACCTTGCTATAGTTCCGTGCAACTCACACGTTTTCATTTTTTCCCGACAGATATGTCGTTGATCCAGTTTCATCACCAAGATGATTTTTGATGAGTTTTGCACATTATATCAGCTATATCAATATTCAAGTCGAAGTCATCCTGTGGCAAAGGCACGCAGCATAGGAACCATAGGAACCATAGGAACCATAGGAACCATAGGAACCATAGGAACCATAGGAACCATAGGAACCATAGGAACCATAGGAACCATAGGAACCATAGGAATCCTCCGAACAAACAATGTCGAGACGCCGCATTGGCCAAACCTTGAGGACCAGCTAAGAAGGTTGTTAGTGAGATCCTTTGAAATCCTGCGGCATCCAAAACTGGAGCCCCTAGGACCGGGATTTTTCAGCCACTCTGGGTTGCCAGATATATTGAGTGTTAATTTGTCCCAAATTTGATCTCCGCGAACAATTTCCATTTTCCCAAATATGGGTTCCCCATCCTACTTGAAATAGAATGGGAAAAAAATCTTATCAAAATATACAAATTTAATTCAAATATTACACATATATATATATAAACAAATATATATATAAATATACAAACAATTATATTCATATACGACAGATCAGACCACGAAATCTAGGAGGTCATATAAAATATTAATTTATATATTTTAATATAATTATTTATTATATATTTAAATAAATTGGATTTTATATATTTAAATAATCGGATGGACCAAGGAAAAATTTCCTAGAAATAATCTAAAATATTTATTTATATATTTTAAAATTTATATATTTAAATATAAATTATATATATTTTTTTAATTAATATTTATTTTTTTTATATTAATAAAATATATCGAAATGGAAATATATTATAATAAATTTATATATAAAATATTAATCGAATTATTAATTAATAATAATAATAATAATAATAATAATATATATATATTTATAAATATTTATATTTATGTATATATATATATAAATTAATTTTTAAAATTTACAATATAATATTTTTTTAAGAATATAAATATTTAAAATTATAAATATATAAATATAATATATAAATTTTAAATAATAAATATTATATAATACCATTACAATATAAATATTTAAAATTTAAATTATTTAATTTTTAAATTTTTATAATTAATTACTACTAATATTACGATTTAGCCTGCGTGCAGTAATTTCCCGAGGCCAATTTTCCTAAAAATCTGCTACATTTTTGGGAAAATTGGCGAATACAAACTTAGTCTGCGCGAATACAAACTAAGTTTGTGCTTCCTGAGCGCCCTGCTCCTATTTTGGGCAAATTATTTTTTGATTTTCCCAAAAAAATGATACTTTTTTGGGGAAAATTCTCTTCTCCCCAGTCAGTGTCCCACTAAGCAAATGCAGTACGGTCGGTCAGGGTTGGTCGGGGGGTTCGATTTATCCCCGGTTCATGGTCGCTCGGTATTTAGTTGTGTTTGAGCATGTATCTTCTGAGTTTCCCCCGTAGATCTTTTATGGATCAATTGAGTTTTCGTCTTTCGGACCCACTTTCGTTCGGTCGATCTCTCCTGGATCAATTACGCTTTCGTTTTATTTTTCCGGTCTTGGGAATGTACCGCCTGTGTCTATCGCTCTTTTGAATGCGCTTTTGGCCCCACTGTCGCTCGGTCAGTTTTGCAGATGTATTCGAAAAAGGGTCTTCTGAAGCGCGCCACATTTTTGTTGCTTTTCGCGACTACGCGCTCCAGCATTTCCGTTCTTGTACATATACCGCATGCGTCTTTCGCTCTTTTGAGAGCACTTTCGGGTCCACTGTTACGTCTTTCGCTCTTTTCGATTCCCCCCTGGTCCATTGTCGCTCGGTTTTCTGAATTTCCCCCGTAGGGCAGGCATTTCGGGGAGCAGCTTTCAGTAGCAACTTTCGGGAGCAGCTTTCGGGAGCCGCTTTGCAGAATAGCTTTGGGGAGCCGTTTTAGGGTATAGGTTTAAAAAATCGCAGCTTTCGGGCAATAGCTTTGGACAGCAGCTTTGGGGAGCAGCTTTGGCAAGCTGTCCGGAGCAACTTTCAGGAACAATTGCTTTGAAGAACAGCATCTTTCGGGGGCAGCTTTACAAACAATTTCGGGGAGCAACTTTCAGTAGCAACTTTCGGGAGCAGCTTTCGGGAGTCGCTTTGCAGAATAACTTTGGGGAGCCTTTTTGATGTATAGATTTGAAAGATTGTAACTTCGGGGCAATAGCTTTGGACAGCAGCTTTTGATAGCAAGTTTGGGGCGCAGCTTTTAGGAGCCGCTTTGCAGAATGGCTTTGGGAGCCATTTTGGTGAACAGGTTTGCAGAATCGCAACTTTAGGGCATCAGCTTTGGAGAACAGCTTTGGGGCACAACTTTGGGGAGCAGCGCCGGGGAACAGCTTTGGATAGCAGCTTTGGGGAACAATTTTGGAGAGCTTTCCAGACCAGCTGTCAGCTTCGGGCAGCAGCAACTTTGGGGAGCAGCTTTCCGCAGCTTTGGGGCAACAGCTTTGGAGAACAACTTTAGGCTCAACCTTGTTGAGTAGCGCAGGGGAACAGCATTGGGGAGCAGCTTTAGGGAGCAGCTTTGAGGAGCAGCTTTGCACGGCAAGCTTTGAAGAACCGCAGCTTTGGGGAGCAACTTTGGGGAGCAGCTTTCGGGAACCGCTTTGGAGAATAGCTTTGCGGAACAGGTTTGAAGCATAGTCGCTTTGGGGCAACCGCTTTGCAGAGGTGCTTTGGAGAACAGCTCTCGGAAATTGGGGAGCAACTGTGGGGAGCAATTTTGCGGTTTTGCAGCAGCATTGACGGACAATTGCCTTGAAGAACGACAGCTTTGGGGAGTAGCTTTAGAAACAACTTTTAGAAACCGCTTTCGGAAACAACTTTCGGGGGCAGGCTTAGCAACTTTGGGGCGCAGCTTTCGGGAGCCGCTTTGCAGAATGGCTTTAGGAAAAGGTTTGGTAAACAGGTTTGCAGAATCGCAATTTTGGGGTAACAGCTTTGGAGAACAGCTTTGGGCACAACTTTGGGAGTATCGCCGGGGAACAGCTTTGGGGACCAGCTTTAGGGAGCACCTTTGAGGAGCAGCTTTGCACGGCAGCTTTGGGGAACCGCAGCTTTGGGGAGCACCTTTGGGGAATAGCTTTAGAGCACAATTTTGGGGAGCAATTTTCGGCAGCAACTTTGGGGAGCAACTTTCCGCAGCTGTGGGGCAACAGCTTTGGAGACGTTTGGAGAACAGCTTTGGGCTGAAGTTTGTGGAGCAGCGCAGGGGAACAACTTTGGGGAGCAGCTTTAGGGAGGAACTTTGAGGAGCAGCTTTGCATGGCAGCTTTGAAGAACTTTAAATTTGGGATTAATTTTGGGGAGCACCTTTGTACACGCAACTTTGGGGAGCAGCTTTCGGCAACAATTTTGGAGAGTAACTTTCGGGAGTCGCTTTGGAGACTAGCTTTGGGGAACAGGTTTGAGCATAGCCGCTTTGGGCCAACCGCTTTGCAGAGGTGCTTTGGAGAACAGCTTTGGGAAGCAGCTTCGGGGAACCGTTTTGGGGAGCAGCTTTGGCAAGCTGTCCGGAGCAACTTTCAGGAACAATTGTTTTGAAGAACAGAAGCTTTTGGGGGTAATTTTACAAACAACTTCGTGGAGCAGCTTTCAGTAGCAACTTTCGGGAGCAGCTTTCGGGAGCCGCTTTGCAGAATAGCTTTGCGGAGCCGTTTTGGGGTATAGGTTTGAAGAGTTGCAGCTTTGGGGCAATAGCTTTGGACAGCAGCTTTTGGTAGCAAGTTTGGGGCGCAGCTTTTAGGAGCCGCTTTGCAGAATGGCTTTGGGAGCCATTTTGGTGAACAGATTGGCAGAATCGCAGCTTTAGGGCAACAGCTTTGGAAAACAGGTTTGGGACACAACTTTGGGGAGCAGTGCCGGGGAAGAGCTTTGGACAATTTTCCGAACCAACTTTGAGGCAACTTCGGGTAACATTTAAAACGCAATTTTGGGGAGTAGCTTTCGGTAGCAACTTTGGGGAGCAACTTTCGGGAGTTGCTTTGAAGAATAGTTTTGGGGAATAGGTTTGAAATATAGCCGCTTTGGGGGCAACCGCTTTGCAGAGGTGCTTTGGGGAACAATTTTGGGAAGCAACTTCGGGAAACCGCTTTAGGGAATAATTTTGGCAAGCTTTCCGGAACAATTTTAAGGATTAATTATTTTGAAACACATTAGTTCTGGGGAGTAGTTTTCGGAAATAACCACTTCGGGGAGTAGTTCTTAGTAGTAATTTTGGGGCGTAAATTTCGGGAATTTGGGATATAAATTTGAAGAATCGTAGCTTTGGGTTAATAATTACTGTCTATGAATAATTTTAAGAATAATTTTGAATATATTTTTTTTTACAATTTACTTCGAAGAACAGTAATTTTCGGGATGTATTTACAAGGAATTTCGGGGAGTAATTTTTAGTAGCAATTTTGGATAATTTTGGGAAATTGATTTCCGGAGCATTTTTGAGAACAACATTGGGGACTAGCTTTGGGATTGTGGAGAGCCACTCTGGGGCAGCTTCGGGGACTAGCTTTAGAAAGCAGATTTCGGGAAGAATTTTGGGAAAGAATTTTGTAAACAACTTTCTGGAATAATTACGGACCTTGCTATACGTGAAATAGGCTTCGATAACATAATTTTGGGAATTAGCTTTTGGTAGCAACTTTGGGGAACATTTGGTAGTGGGGAATAGCGGGTTTCCGATTGATATTTTTAATTACCCATATTTCTGTTTTTTATTGACAAGGCTGGGGTTAGCTTTTTCCTGAATTTGTTGGTTCGGTTCAGAATTCAACAATTTATTTTATAATGAATTGAATTATTATATTGTAACTAATTATAATATATTATTGTTTTCTTTCTTATGGTTATGGCTATTAGCCAGATCCTGATTTCCAAAATGATTTTTGATTTTGAAACCTTAATTTTTAATATATGATTTTAATTTTTAATGGTTATGATTTATTCTAATTTCGAACATTTCGATTTATAAATTAGTTTAGTAATACGGAATTTAATATATATAATATTATAAAATATATTAATTAATATTTTGATATATTTTTTGGATTTGGACCTGCATTTTTTATTTATATTCTTATTGATAAATAATGTATTGTATTAATCCACCGAAAATTTGGAAATTTAAATTTATAATAATTAACTACTCCTTAATTTAATAATATATTTCGAATTATTCCTATTAAAAAATATTTTTTTAAAATATATTGATTCTTATTCCTATCATAATTCCCCGTTGTTGGAAACAACGGGCCGACCCTAGTATATATAATTGTATTATATTTTTTTAAAATTTATTTTTAGGCATTTTAAGGGTTTGAGACTTGGCGAGCGTTGTAATGTTTGACGCGTGCAATGTGGCTATGACATGCTGTGATTGCGCCCTTGGTACCTTGTCGGAGCTGGCGGGGGCAAGGTAGTGGTAAACCAATAAAAACAGGTTCCATACCTGCGGTGGTCCCAGGTACAACCCCTGCCTTGGCTAAGGCCGGGGTCGGCGAATATAGAAAATATAATAGATTATATATATTTTTATTTATAAATTTATAATAAATATATAATGTAAATATAATTCCAAATTTAATTGTAAAATAAAAAAATATTGATTTTTCCTTGTGAATATTTCTTTAGAAATATTTATCAAATATATAAATATATTATATTTAATATATAAATATATATGCCCTCGGGTATTTCAGACTGCCGTTTGTCAATGCCTTAAAATACCTCAAATCCTCCGCAGCAGTTTCGACCACATACTCAGGCCACAGCCAAGCATGCCGTTTGCCAGACCTCAAATGCCTAAAACGCTCCGCGGCAATTTCGATCAGGTACTCAGGCCACTGCCCTCTGTTGTTAAGGGTGTTCAAGCCTGCCATTTGACAGGCCTCAAATGCCTAAAATACTACGCGGCAGCTTCGAGCAGGCACTCAGGCCACTGCCCTCTGTTGTTAAGGGCGTTCAAGCCTGCCGTTTGCCAGGTCTCAAATGCCTAAAATGCTGCGCGGCAGCTTCGAGCAGGCACTCAGGCCACTGCCCTCTGTTGTTAAGGGCGTTCAAGCCTGCCGTTTGCCAGGCCTCAAATGCCTAAAACGCTGCGCGGCAGCTTCGAGCAGGTACTTAGGCCACTGCCCTCTGTTGTTAAGGGCGTTCAAGCCTGCCGTTTGCCAGGCCTCAAATGCCTAAAACGTTACGCGGCAGCTTCGAGCAGGCACTCAGGCCACTGCCCTCTGTTATTAAGGTCATTCAAGCCTGCCGTTTGCCAGGCCTCAAATGCCTAAAACGTTCCGCGGCAGCTTCGACCAGGCACTCAGGCCACTGCCCTCTGTTGTTAAGGGCGTTCAAGCCTGCCGTTTGCCAGGTCTCAAATGCCTAAAACGCGGCGCGGCAGCTTCGAGCAGGTACTCAGGCCACTGCCCTCTGTTAATAAGGGAGTTCAAGCCTGCCCTTTGCCAGGCCTCAAATGCCTAAAACGCTGCGCGGCAGCTTCGAGCAGGTACTCAGGCCACTGCCCTCTGTTGTTAAAGGCGTTCAAGCCTGCCGTTTGCCAGGCCTCAAATGCCTAAAACGCTGCGCGGCAGCTTCGAGCAGGTACTCAGGCCACTGCCCTCTGTTGTTAAGGGCGTTCAAGCCTGCCATTTGCCAGGTCTCAAATGCCTAAAACACTGCGCGGCAGCTTCGAGCAGGTACTCAGGTCACTGCCCTCTGTTGTTAAGGGCGTTCAAGCCTGCCGTTTGCCAGGCCTCAAATACCTAAAGCCTCAAATGCCTAAAACGCTGCGTGGCAGCTTCGACCAGGCACTCAGGCCACTGCCCTCTGTTGTTAAGGGCGTTCAAGCCTGCCGTTTGCCAGGCCTTAAATGCCTAAAACGTTACGCGGCAGCTTCGAGCAGACACTCAGGTCACTGCCCTCTGTTGTTAAGGGCGTTCAAGCCTGCCGTTTGCCAGGTCTCAAATGCCTAAAATACTGCGCGGCAGCTTCGAGCAGGCACTCAGGCCACTGCCCTCTGTTGTTAAGGGTATTCAAGCCTGCCGTTTGCCAGGCCTCAAATGCCTAAAACGCTGCGCGGCAGCTTCGAGCAGGAACTCAGGCCACTGCCCTTTATTGTTAAGGGCGTTCAATCCTGCCGTTTGCCAGGCCTCAAATGCCTAAAACGCTGCGCGGCAGCTTCGACCAGGCACTCAGGCCACTGCCCTCTGTTGTTAAGGCCTCAAATGCCAAAGAAGAGTGGGTCGGCGGAACCCGGGTGCTAACCCATTCTATTTATTATATAAATATTAGATACCAAATAATTAGAATAAATTAATTATATTTTTTAAATAATATATTTTTTAAAAAATAAAAAATAATATATTTATAATATTGCAAATTCAGAACAATTAAATATTAAATTATAATTATTTAAATAAAATAATGAAAATTTATATATATATGGATATATGCAAAAAGATAGGTTCGACTATGTGCGAATATCCGTCCAAATTAATTCCGATATTTTTATTGACATTACCTGCATATGACATATACTCATTTGGTAGTTGTATTAAAGAATATTTTTTAAACCTGCCTTTTTGAATCTGCACCTAGACACCTGTCAATAAGATTCATGTTTGCATCTATACCTGTATACATAAATTTCATTTTGAAGAGATATTAAAATGAGGAAAAAAATATTGTTTAATAATAATGATAATAATGATAATTATAATTATTGATGATGATACGGGCATGGAATATGAAAAAGACGAAAATATTGATGATGAAATTGAAGAAAATGATGGTGATGATGATGATGACGATGAAGAAAAATATGATGATGATGACGATGATGACGATGATGACGACGGTATTTTGATGATGGTGGATGTTTGTATTGATGATATTATGATAATGGTGATGGGAAAGATGATATTATGGCATAATTCGTGGGCCCTTTCGGGAATTGGCTGTGTCTGTCCTGATGGTATCAGTCCTGATGGTTGACGGTGTTTGTCCTCGTGCTGGTGTTTTGATGGTCTCTTAATTGTATTTCGGGGGTCGTTGGCATCTTGGTGACACTTTGGTGGGTGTCCATAAGTCTTGACGGTATTCAGTGATGTTTTGAGTTTTGCTCATGTTTTCGTGGTGTTTCTGCGGTATTTTGGCAGTGTTCCGGTGGTGTTTTGTTGGTATTCTAGAAACCGAATTTTTTTGAAATAAAATGGTTTCCCGGCCAATAATTGGCATCAATGGAGATATGAAATCTTGCTATTGGGAATCTATATTGGGTTAATTGCATTATTTTTTGGATCTTGATTGTTCTGAGATTAAAATCCTCATATCTGATCTTTCTAGCTAGAATTTATATTCTTAGATAATTGAAATTTGCAGATATAATTTTCCTGATATTTAAAATATATAAATAAATATTTTTTATCCTTTCTTACTAATTAAATTCCTGGATATCAATCCTCATATAACAAATTCCTCAATATATATTATTAATAAATTAATTTCCTGGAAACCAAATTTTATATACGAATATTTCGAATCCATTATAGATTCGAATAAAAATTATTTGAAAATGAATTTGATATACATTTATAATTCGAATATATTAAATCCTAGGAAAAAAAAAATCTATAATAATAATAAAAATATAATAATTATAATCTTGAATTTATATAAATCAAATCCCAGGAATAAATTAAATAATTTTATATTAATATATATCCAAAATATAAAAAAAAATATTTTTATTAAAAATATATGTCTTATTATAAAAAAATATAATTATATATATTTAATTCCGCTAAAATTCAAATAAAAATTTGAAAAAAAATGAGATATAGATATCAGAAATATAATCCAAGGGATTGGATATTTTTTAAATTAAATAATTAAAATTAATTTAACAAAATCAATTCCATAGGAACAAATTAATTATATTTTTTTTTATCATTAGGCCACCATATAAATTTTTATTAATAAATAGGATATAATGAAATAACATCAAGAATTGTCTATCAATATATATCTAAATTATAATATTTTTTTTTATTGATTATATATTTATTCCTATAAATAAATAGACACCCATATTTTCAATATTGCAAAGAAACAAATAAGTTGGAAATTTTCGGATCTGCGATTTAAAATATTCCAGATATGGATTATGAGTTAAAATTATAATCCTTCTAATCTAGAAAATTAATTTAATAAGAATATATGTTAGGGATAATTATTTTATCATTATATAAGGATTGATATCCAGGAATTTATTTGATATCAAATAAAATTAAAAATATTCCTAAAATTTTAGAATTCAGGAGATAATTATTTGTAAATTTCAATTATTTTAGATTATAAATTCTAGTTAGAAAAATCAGGATATCAAAATTTTAATATTAAAGAAATCAGAATTAAAAAATATATAATTTAATAATTTTCCAGGATATAATATTCCGGAATTCATCATATGAAAATATATTCCTATTTCCATCAAAATAAATCAAATTTATCTTTCCCTCTGGCAACTATATATATATATATAAAATCTTATGAATTAGCAAAATAAATTTGATATTTTTTCCCCACCTGCCAGGTGAGGGTTGCTAGATTTTATGTCAGTTGCCTCCTCCTCCTTCTCCTCCTTCTCCTCCTCCTTCTCCTCCTCCTCCTCCGCCTCCTCCTGCCTCGTCCTCCTCTCCTC
>Ga0126342_10015338_pt1 | contig 13439 bp, 12 predicted proteins | sample Cyp1metagenome_FD_92528 | JGI IMG/M metagenome (GOLD analysis project Ga0126342, IMG submission 92528) | Coral microbial communities from Lord Howe Island, Old Settlement Bay, Australia - Cyphastrea 1 metagenome | ecosystem: Host-associated > Invertebrates > Cnidaria > Coral ...
AGGCACACCTTCAAAGGGATGAGCCGCGTAGGCTCCCACTGTGGCCGCGTAGGCATTGCGTAGACAGTGGCGTAGGCAGCACAGGAGTAGACGGACCCAGACAACAAAAAAAAACACAGCTCACATGAAATTTCACCTGTTTTTTTTCTGGTTAAATCACTACATCCATATCTTAAATCACCATTGAATCAGCTTATCTTTGTTGGTTAATTCATGTCAAATCATGATTTGCATCATGATAGCTCCATAGCTCCCTAGCACTATGAAACCATAGATTTTTTGGTGGTTAAATCGCCCAGTCCTTGAGCTTCCGACCCCCAAAAAAAAATCCGCGACGTCGGCAAAATGTCGGTGGATTCCTCGTCCTCCTGCAGCTCCAGTAGCTCTGATTCCAGCAAGGGAAAGGCACTGTGGCACCTCGGTTCCATATCTTGTTGGGAAGTTTTGGCAAGTTTGTTTGGGATTCTGACATGGGATAATGGGATTTTTATCTGGTTGGTGGTTTGGAACATGATTTGTCTTTTTCCATATATTGGGAATAATCATCCCAACTGACGAACTCATATTTTTCAGAGGGATTGAAACCACCAACCAGATATGATATGATATGAAAATAGGAATCGGTCCCATTTTGCCAGAATTTGTTTTGGCAGATATACCTCACTAGAAGTGATATGATATAATAATTACATTGAAAATATGATATAATGATAATGACAATGATGATGATGTGATATGATATTTCAACCATGGATGATATATAGTAATTACATCACTAGATATGATATGATATGATATGAATCATGATATACATGTGATATTATCAGGCATATTTACATAATATAGTTATATATATATACACGAATATCATATATATATCATATATATATTTATTTATTTATGTTATGTTATGTTATGTATTTATTTCATGTGTGTATATATTATATATTGGATGTGAACTTCAAGTTTCGCAAGCAAAATGCGCATTGGTGCAAGAACAAAATTCATCTTTGTTCTGTCATAGCCGGTCGTGCCCCATTTATCCCCCACCCCAGTTGCATCCACCTTTGCGGACCCCAAGACCATTCAACATGGGTCATGTTGAATGGAGTACCCTTCAACTAACATAGATGTGGAAAAAACAACATCTGCCGATCATTTTCCGAAACCATTGGTTTTCCACCTCTATGTTAGTTGACCCCAGGGTAATCAATGCTTTTGGGTACGCTTTAGGAAACAACCAGCCGGCTAGAAGATGATCACCGACAGCGCCATTTTCTGGGGCTTGCAGACATATGAACACGCTTTGATATGAAAGTAGGGTACATAGAATCTTATCCTAAACTCCATGGTTGAAAATATGTCCCAACATTTTATGGTTTAAACCTAGTTCAAACCATGGTTTTCCATATTTGTCTTAGTATATAAAATTGTGAAAACATGTGCAAGATGAGGCCCTCTAGATAGCCAAGTTGACCTACAACTTGGGAAACTAGCCATAGGGTTTTGGTGGATATGATATAACTATAATCATCTATTAGTTCATGGGTTTACAATCCAACAAACATAACTGGGAACCCCTCCCCTTTGAAGTAAATCCCACCATTTTTGGCCAAACGCCTGGTGCATAGGTGGCATGCCTGGCTACACATCTTCGTTTCAGCGCCTTGGAAAACGATGGATGGGATACCGTGGGCAATGGGATTGTGAGTTAGTTCATTATTGACTGGATCGTTCCCCCATTCCCTCTGGTAACGTAGCTGTAGAAAATCATCATTATTCATGGGTAACTCAACTATAAATGGGCCATTTTCAATAGCTATGTTAGTCATTACCAGAGGGTACTATTATATAGTATCGTACCATAGATGGTAAATATCCATGGTGAATGTAGTAACTCAACTATTTCTATGGCAATGTTCAATAGCAAACTGCTGGTCATTACCGGAGGATAAATCCCATATCATCCCATTAATCACCAATGTTAACCCATTGTTAAACCATGAAAATCACCATTAAATCACCATCAAATCATTACATGTCGCAGCAGTACTTAAAAAAAGAAAGGGGGGCATTGATCTCGATATCTGGATGAATTCACTAGTGCACGAACTCCTTTGAATTGACCTGTGACGTCGTGACGTCGCTGGAATAATGGGAATTGGATTCGGGCAATCATTGATTCAGGTTAGTGAGATATTGCAGTTTATCCAGATTGATAAACCAAATTCAGAGGGAGATATAAGTATGCAAAATGATGGTACAATCGGAATATCAAGGAATTTTAGCCTAAAGAATTGATTCTTCCAACTTAGTAACTGGATAGTTGCTATAGTTTACTATACCTTACAACTGGAGTGAACAAACCACCTTCAAAACTGAGGTGAACACTAAGCAAAATGATGAAACACGACAGACAGGATAACCCAGCGCAGTTTTTTCTAACATGAACTATTTTGAAATCTAGGATTTCCTGCACATGTTCAGATGAATCGATTCTAGTTTTCAGTTGAAAAACATGTTAGAAAAACTGCAAATGCTATCCTGCCTATCAACCATGCTATCCTCAAGATCAAGCATCATCCCAGTGCGTTGGACCTGCGGCGTGCGGACTGGTCCTCTTAGGGGTCCAACAAGTGGCTGGTGAGACCCTCAAAAAACACACGATTTGCATGATGTTGAGGTCATGTTTTGGCATATGGGGTGGCTGTCATCGTATTTTATTGGGTGTAAAATGATTACTGATTTTGTTGGCACATTGGTATTGTTACCATTTGCCTTTGCTCTCTTTATTTACTTTTACTGTACTTTCCAAGCTTTCATATGTTGGATTGTAGAGCTAAAATACGACAATGACAATGATTATAGGATGTGGACATCCTCATTTCTCATTGTAAAAAATGTCGGTTCTCAAAAATGATACTCTAAGTTGAAAGTGAACGAATTGCCATGAATACCTTTAAAATCCTTTCAACATAAACTGATCTTTACATCCATGGATGATCTCGGTTTTTCAGGGTCTTCCCCAGTGGCGTTACCTTTAGATTCGCAGGTCGTGGGGACTTCTGCAATCGCGTCCTTACCTTTGGCCTTTGCCTATTTGGGATGGTGGATCGGTCTCATCGAAGCTCGGACAGCTCGGAATCGAAGGAATCGCCATGACTTGGAGGGCGAACTGGTACAGTGAAAAATCCATGGAAATTGGTGGACGAATACCTGTGAACTAGCATCATTGTGTATTTCTTTAATCGGCCAATTGATTGAGAGATGATTTAGAAGAAACCTATTTTACCACGTTTAAACATGGTGTGTTGTTCATATATGGTAAATTACCAGAGATTATACTTCATGTCAACAGATTGGAAGCTACCTTCATGATCTCTTTTGTGTGACCCTCAGAGGCCAAGTCATGGTTTGATCTGAAAATTGGGTGCCCATAGCATTTCTTAAGGCAACCACTACTTAAGGTGTTTTCATTCCATTTGCAATCACAAACACATCCGAATAGTTTTTGAAACTCCTGTTACGAATGGGGCGGATGGCTGGTGGCACAAGATGAACAAAGAACGCAGGACATTTCGGCTGGGTAATTCACATATTGCAGTTCATGTCCGATTGTTTTAGCAGAACGCAACCGAAACGGGTAGTCTTAGAGAGAGAGAGAGAGAGAGAGAGAGAGAGAGACAGAGAGAGAGAGAGAGAGAGAAAGAGAGAGAGAGAGAGGGGTGGGGAATGTGATTGGGTAAACGATGTCACAGCGATCTCATCCAAGAAACATGCTTGGTGAATTTGCCAACGATGCTGATTGTTCTGCTTTGTTGTTTTTATGTTCCTGATGCTTTCTTGGCAAAACTGTGTGTATCCACATCATCATCATCATCATCATCATCATCCTAATCGTCATCCTCATCGTCATCCTCATCGTCATCGTCACCGTCACCGTCACCGTCATCGTCATCCTCCTCATCATCATCATCATCCTAATCGTCATCCTCATCGTCATCCTCATCGTCATCGTCACCGTCACCGTCATCGTCATCGTCATCGTCATCCTCCTCATCATCATCATCATCCTCCTCATCATCATCATCATTATCCTCCTCATCCTTATCCTCATCGTCATCCAGCCTGTCGTGTTTGACTGGATTCGAAGATTGTCTCCGCTCATGTTGATCCCATAGCACCCATCATCCAAATTGATGGGCAAGAAAATGTCGATGCGGACATGGGCAGGTCAATGCCACAGAAATTCAATTTTTGTAAGTTGCCAAGTCACTATCTCTCCATTATATATGTGTCCTCTTTGTTTTAGGGTGGGTACAGTGCACCGGTGTTTGACCCATATCCAATGTGAGTAGCAATTCATCACATCCAATGCTGGGTTTGACCAGCCAATTAACTTGAGGTGTGTCCAGATCCATCACCTTCAGGGGCTGATACTCCCAGCCATGAGGCTCCGTTTTTCAATCTTGATTTGTCGGAAAATAGGGCACCCCAAAGTACCACAATTACAAAGCCGGTATCTTTCCATGCCATGGCCATGAAGCAGGGGCAAATTTCCAGTTTGGAGACCTAGTGTCGGCTGATCATCTCGGTAAGCAGACCAGTGTCATACGGTTCATGGCGATTGTTGCCTCAAGAGTCCTGACGCTCAAAATTGCACATTCGATTTCTCGTGCCGATGACGCCCTTGAGTTTGCGTTTAGTTGCCGTAACCTGGTAAAGAATCAAGCCAAATCTAGTCAAGCCCAAGAACCGCGATGGCTTCATGCAAGCGACGGCGCATGTCTTCGAGCCGGGCATCAGTTTGCTGGCGTCCTAAGGATTCAGCTGGCGTCCTCCCTGAATCGCGGAGCGGCCCTCTTTTTCCCCATGTCTAAAAGGAAAAATCAAGAAAACTTAGAACCAGCTTTAAACATGAAGGCCGAATGAACATTTTCAATTGCATTGCAAAAAAGGATAATCCTATCAGCAGCTGAAACTGGCGAGCCTTAACAACCTCCTCAAGAACAACCATGGTTGGCAAGGAAACGGCTGAATAGCGTAACCGTTTTTCTGGTCGGAGCTGATAGTGATACCACTTTTAGGTTTTTTTTTGCGGTAAATTCCAGATCAGCGCAGCACAGCTCTACAATAAATATGTTTTAAGAAGCATGGCTCAACGTTGGCACGCTGCAGCCAAGGTCTGGGTTTACGCCACGTGGGCGTCGTACTACAGCGGGCGGCTTTTGATTCAATTGCAAGGTCCTCATCAGGCCAGGACACAGGAGGATCAAGGTCCTTTGCAAGGGCGGAAAAATATTGGCACATGACGGGCACCCAAGCAGGCGGATGGTCATTGCTAGTGTGCGTTTCTTCCATGCCATATTCCGAAACCATTTCTTGTCCGGTTGGTTTCCATTGGAACTGATTCTTCTATATAGCCAGCCAGAATTTTGTTTACACAACCCATACCTGAGTTCTCCTATGTGGTCCTGTATTTTGGGGACCTGGGAAAACCAATAGATTGGATTTTGGCCAGTTGCCGCACGTTTTCCAGATCTCCAAACAACACGCCACCAACGTGAATCGAAGGCTACCTATGCACGCTTGGCAGATGGCGTCATGGGAGCTGGTTTCGCTTCCCGGTGGGTGAGGCCTGACAAAACGAAGGGTTGGCAATGACGTGGATGGTTGCACGCTGCAGTGCCAGAACTAGGCGTTTACAAACAAGTAAACCGTTGGTTAGTAACTGGTTTCTAACACAGTTTGATTTTCGAAATACAGTTGGATCAAGATGCGATCATGCTGAACAATGGTTGAATCGTTTCGCCAGACAAACATAAAATCAGTTTGGTTTTGTTGGCACATTTTTTTAACGGCAGACATTTTTCCTTGGCCCTAGTCTCGCAGGTGAAGTGAGTTCGTCCCAAAATCACCCAATTCTGGGTTCTAAGTTGAACATGATTGTTTTGAAGAGGCCCATCTTGGAAGACACAGGAGGTATCTGCATGCCACAATGATGTGACGTCATAATTTGCTAAATCTTAATGTGCACATTACAAAGTGACGATCCCTAGATGGATAAGGTGGTTGACTGAGTGGACACAACTGCAAAATTTAATTGTTCAATGGGTGAAATGTTAGCCGTGTGAAAAAGGGCTGGTGCGGAACGTCACGTAAAAAGAACAAATGTCGGAAGTCGGAAATAGTCCAGGTTGTATTCAGCATGTTGGTAACAAACAATTCAGAACCATTTCCTTTGAAAGAGTAGCAGTATCACCCAACAAAAATATTTTAGCCATAAACGAGACTTGTTTCTGGCATTAAACCACGAGCCAGTCACCGAATATTTGTTCTCCTGACGTTGGCAGACTCGGCAGGCCTTTTCAATTCCTAGTGCTGTACCAGGCTGCAGTCGGGTACCAGGATGGTTGAGGGACCTCACGGTGGCCGAAGCCTGGAATGATGAGAATTGGATTCGGGGAATTATGCCAATATAACCTTAATTCATGTTAGTGAATTTTTGAGATTTACCCAAAAACATGATTTGCAGGAAAACCTTCCGTTGAGTGTGATGTTGTTTCCCTTACATTCTCATGTTTTTTTCACCGCATGGATTTCTGGCCATGGTTGGGTTTATTGATTGCTGAGGGATATCTGCAACTGTTATGTTTTTTTGACTATATATATATATTATTATGTAATTATATATGTGTGTGTGTTTTGTACCCATGATATGTTATGCCTCAGTCATCGAAAGTACCTCGGTAAAGCTGCGGATCAGTTCGCCCATGGAATATCATGGAAGCCCCTTCTGTCTGCCTCAAAATAGGTGGCTTTCATTTAAGTTCATGCAGGTTCACACATCCCAAATATACACATCCCAAGCTATGATAGGTGATTTTTCTGGATGAATTTGACCATGACCTCACTGCGACGTCAGGTCGCTGTCATCACAGCTCTGACATTGGGTCAAGGTTTCTTCGCTCTCCAGCAGCTCTCTGGACGGGATGATGGTGATGGTGGGATCCCACGATGGTTCATAAGGGAAACTCCTATTAAAATTGATGATTTAGGGGTACCCCCCAGTTTAGGAAACTTCAAAACATGGGACCATCAAACATGGGTTCAGGACATGTCAGCACCTATCATTCTCCTGTATTTGGGTGCATGAGCAGTGATGAGGTTCCGTAAGTGCCAGTGCCAGCTATTTGAATACTTTAAAATTTGGCTCCTACCTTCAGGACGAGGTCATTCTCTATTGCTAAATCCTTTCTTTTGAGCAGGCAGCAACTAGTACTGTTTTCCGACGTTTGGGGTATGCATGGAGTTTGAGGTTATGGCTTGCTTTCAAAATGGCCAGTTGCGTCTGGGTCACATTGTTAGGTAATGGTTTGCTACTAAGCGATTGCCGGCCGGGTACTGTTCGGTTGGTCACTGTAATGGTTGACCATAAATGAATCCCTACCCTAAACGGAGATCGCGGATCAAGCTGGAACCCATTGAGACGACCCCGACCTGATCCAGGGGTTTGGTCTGGACCTTGCGATGGGAAACACACCAAAATTCTTCAAAACATAACATAATTTGTACATATTTGTACTACCGCAACAAAGCCTTCACATATCACTGAACGCCATACTGAACGCCATCACATACCAGCATATGCCAGCATACATCACATACACATTAACGAGTACATACCACAAAGATCCCGTGAATATGCCGATACCATTTGTACGCATTTGTATGGTGAACATACCTGGGATTTGCTTTATTTTTTTTCAACGTGTTCAACGAAATATCATGAGTACGCCAAACAACTTCATCAATGTCAACCCCGGATTAACAAACCCCAATGCTATTTGATTTGGGTGGTACCAAGGAAGTTCACACAAAAAGGAGGGGACCCAAAGAATTTACCTAAACAATTGGTTGATACACCAGCTATCCCATGAAATCCCTATTGTTGGTTCAGCCACCAGTTTCCCATGGTAAAAACCTCTGGTTTTTGCTGGACGCCCCTCGGAGGACATGTGCCCATCTCCCTTCCCTGGTGCACCACGCTGGGTGGCCTCGTGGTGGCCATGGTCTCCCTGTGTCCCTCCATCGCTGATATGTGGAGCCTGAGCGCCTGGGTGAAAGCCGGAAAAGATAGATAGATAGACAGACAGACAGATAGATAGATAGATAGACAGATAGATAGATAGATAGACAAGATAGATAGATGCACATAACCAACAACATGTTTGGTTGGATTACTTTGTTGCGGAACAATGGTATATAATGGGGTTTAAGTCGTTTTTTGGGGTTAATGGGATATTGATCGGTTTCCCAAGATTCAACAAGAAGTGGGGATATGGATACTTGATATTCTCTGAGATATGCCGCCGGCAATATGATATTTGGGTCTGTCTGAAAATGAGGAAGGGACATAAGTTTTGCATGATGTATATATATATAAACAACGCAGAAATTTCTGGTTGCGGGGATATTCGCAGAAGGATTTACCAGCGATTTGTGTGATATAATGGTGATTTTTTGAGACATATATAACCATCAATGTGATATTTGGGTGTGTCTGAAAATTGGGTATACCTCAAAAGTGTTATTTAAATGAAGACAAGAAGACTGTTGTCTAATCGAAGTTCAATCAAAAGAAAAAATGTTTACATTGATGAAAATTATGCTACTCAGAAAAATGATGATTTATCAATGAGCATGTTGAGGAAGCATTGTGTTTTATCGCTTTTTGTGTTTTATTAATCCTTTTTCTGAGTGAAGATGGTAAAGTGAAAGTGTTTGATCCATTCAAGCAGGGGTTGAATTGATACGCAGGTGATCTCTAGCGATGGAATTTGGAGTTCATTTGCAAAAAAAAATGGAGCTCACTGTAAGACTTATCTGCAAAAAATGAAGTTGCGTCATGGGAAATGAGGGTTGTCATGAAACAAAAGGAGGATGGCAGTTTCCTCCTACGTGATGGCCGCTCAAACCTTAGATACGTTTCCGACATGTAATATAGGCATTGTTTTGCACGGCCACGTGCACAGTTCAACTGATTTTCTTACAATAAAAATTAAGATGGTTTTGTGCCAATCAAATTTACTGGGAGATCTATGTGCAATTTAAATGTCAACTGACGGTTTTTTTTCCCATGGAAATTGGTAGTGTATTGAAAACAATGTGTAAAGGCAGAAATTGTGATTCTATCAAAAAATGGTGCCAAAGATAGTGTATAATTCCAGTTTGGACCCATGACATTGCTCACTTTGGGGATCTAAACTATTAATCTGGGTTCGCCTGCTTTGAGCCACAGAGATTGATCATTCCGACCCATCTCCCATCTCCTTCTGCGGAAGCCTGCGTTGAAAAAACATGTTCCAACTTGTTTCGCCATCTTGCCCCCCAATCAAAAATCACCAAAATTCAACAAATATATTTGGTTCCCAGCAAGTCACAAAAAGGCAGGATTTGAGAATTTCTCCAAAAATCATAGTTTTGATGACTTTGTTCCCCAAAAATAACCCCAAAAATCCACCAAAATTCGCCAAGGTCTGCTGGGTTTCCTGACAGCCCTCGCTTTCGCCGTGTGCGTGCTGTGGGCGTGCAGTGCCATCGTGGCCTCGGGCAATGCCGTGGGCTTGGGCGAGGACTTCCACGACGTGGCTGCCATTGAAGCGTGGGACGTGGGAAATGATGAGGAAATGATAGGGAAACCATGGGATCCGGGCGCTGGCCACGCAGCCCGTGTCCTTGCCGAAGGTTATAGGCGCTGCCGCCCCTGCCGCCGACCCACCTCCGAACCACCCCCGTCCCACTCCCGGTCGACTGAAGCCTACGTAATTTACGGTGTTTTGTGCTTGCGGTGTTCAAAAACATCCTTTTTTACGGTGTTTCGGGCCCTTGGCGATGTTACAAAACCCCAACATAGGCCAACATAGGCCCAACATAGCCAACATGGTGCCAAGATTGCTTGGCCGGCACCCGGCTGTCAGGCGTAAGCCTTTAAATCATGGGAAACTCATGGGGAAATCACGGGGGTTTGAAATAAGCAAACACTTCTATGGGAACATGATTGGATATGATTGGAAAATGGGAGTTTGAACAAATTAAAAATATGGTGAAATTTGGAGGGGTGAACCATGAAAATATCGAGGTTTCACCGTCCCAGGAATTGGATTAAGTTTGATTTGAGAATCATAATATGCTATGGGTAAACCACCTGGTGATGAACACTTTAAGTACTACAGCAACTAAGTTTTCGCTCCTAAAATGGGGGAAAGGGGACTGACAACTTATATGGGAAAATACCGAGTCATTTGCAATTTGCATGAATTTGGATTTTGGAAGAAGTGGTTCATGTACCAAAACTGGTGAGTAAAGCAGGATAACTGCGAATTTAGGGCTTGGGACGTGGTGGGCAGGGTGGGGCATTTTCAACCAAAAAAGAGGGTAGGTGACCATCTAAAGAAATTGGATTGCACACCAAACTTGAATTGCGCGGCCAAGCGCGCAGTTCAACAGTTGTTTATTGAAAAATGTCAGTGGTTTACGGGTTAAACTTCAACCATCAATATTATATATATATATGTGTGTGTGTGTCCGACCCATATGAGGTTGGTGGTCACGTCCCATTATACCCCTGGACTGGCGGATTGATCCAAATTTCCTTGAAGGTAATAACCCCCACCCCACAGAAGGTCTAATCATATCCTTGAGAAGGTTTTCACCCCCCAAAACAATGAGCAGCAAAACCAAAAATGGGATTGATAAGATTTGGAATGGGATTCATGAGATTTATTATGATAAATGTTTTGAATCCATTGGTCTTTCAATGGGATTCATGGGATTTAGTATGAGAAACGCATTGGTTTTCCATTGGTGTTCCATTAGTTTTTGAATCCAAAAAATAGGATTTTCCAAAGGGGTGTTGTTGAATAGGGGGTGACCAGCCATGTGGATTTTACGAAAGAGAGGGACCAACCGTAATTGGTTTACCGCAGGAGATCCCATGTTTTCGATGATCCCAAGCAGTGATTCCGGGGCTCAATGATATATTGCAATCACCATTGACATTATATAAATGTATAAATGGGATATATATCATATATAGTGATATAGTGACAGTATATCAATTTTATAAATGACATTATATATATATAGAGTGATATATATATATATATATATGGTTGCAATTTTTGAAATGGGATATAGTGTCATATCGCTATAATTGGAATATCATGAGAATATCATGGGGATATAGTGATAAAGCAGGTATATAATGTCCATTGCAATTGTATGCGTAGGGGTTTCCATAAATGGGGGATACCCAAAAATGAATGGTTTATAAGTTTTATAAGGGAAAATTCTATGAAAACGGATGATGATTTAGGGGTACCCCCATTTATGGAAACCACCACATGCGAAAAAAAACGCGACTTTCCGGTTTGCTCAGTTGGTTCATATTCATTGTATACGTATCCGATGGTTTGGTTCCATACCCTCTGGTAAACTAACATAGCTATGGAAAATGGCACATTTATAGATGGCTTTGTTAAACATGGTGATTTCCTATAGCTATGTTAGTTTACCAGAGAGTAAATGCCTTTTCAATAGAATAGAAGAAAATTTCCATTGCCACATACAATCTACAGCCATTTCTCGTGTATCCAATCACAGTGTTGCTTCTATAAATATATATCATATAGCACCTTGGCCCCGCCCAGTTATAAGTTCCTTTATGAACACCATTCACTACAGTTATTTGCGTATCATAAACCATTCACCATAGTTATTTTCGTATCATAAGCCATAGAAACTATAGTTATTGATGTTGTTTCCACCAAGGCCATAGCTATCGTTTGGAGGGCCCCCTCGCTTGAAAAAACCTCCGAGGTCAGCTTGGGTCGGCCCACAGGCATCGAAGGACCTGATCGCATCTTTGGTGTCCCTTGGGCCCCAAGTTTGGTGCCCCATTGGTGAGCGAAGCTGAAACGGAAGTTTGATGGAGAATGGTGAAGTAACCATAAAAACTCGTGGTTTTATGAGCGAACCATGAGAACTGATGGGTGGGTTTTGCATGAAAAATATGAACAATTCAATTCATGGAACAAATAGCCAGTTTACAGCTGATTTATGATCGCTTAGTTGGTAAACATACCTCCAAGGACTCTTGGGTTTATGCTAGATACCCAACTAGTTAAGTTGGTGGTAACAAAAGCAACAAACATAACTTGGCACCTCCTTTCGGATGACCCAAAGATCCCAAGCAACTGTGGGTGTTGCGGCAACACATCCCACAGTTCCATAAGGTGGCCGTGGGAACATCAGACGCCGAGGTGCTGAATAGCTTTGGGATTTTGGCCTTCTCCTACGGCGGCCATTCCGTGCTTCCCGACGTGCAGGCGAGAAGATGCTGGATGGGGTTTCATTAGGACTTTGTCTTGGTTTATATGGGGATTTGCCGATAGTAACAAGAGGTTCGTGCTTCTGAGCGACAATTCCGAACACTCAGGTTAAATATATGATTGATAAGTTGTTTTTTTCGCAGCAAGGTTGGTTCTGCTGGTTAGATATGATACTGTGGTGGCAAAAGGGATCCTTGGTCACAGTTGAACATTGTATCCCATATGAATTAGATTGCAATGTGTAAGACAAATATCTTCATGAACCACACTGATTTAACTATACTTCATAATGTCGGCATCGGATTAGGCTAATATTATAGATAAACCTATAGATGAAATTTCAATGTTTACCAGGTACTCTTACATGTAAAATTATCCCTGAAATATCCCTGAACACGAATAACAAAAAACAATTCTTTGTTTCATTTTTTCATCTATCATTGGATTGGTTTACGGGAAAATCTACTGGAAATAAACATATTTGGTGGGAAAAGCCATGGTTTCCGGTGTAGATTTTCCCTTAAAACCCATTGATTTCAACAACTTGATGACTCACCCCGCTGGACGCCCATTTTCCAGGCCACTTTGCAAGCCTCGATGTCGGGCCACTGGGATGCTCAGAGGGCAATGCAGCGCGCATTGATTTGGGCCTACGCAACTGGCCGGGTCGTCGGGTCGTGGAGCGTTAAGTCTGAGGAGAGACGCCCCAGGGGTACTCTGGTGATTGGAAAGGGAAAAATGACAAAACTGGTGGTTTGGAACATGACTTTTATACTTTTATGACTTTCCCATCAGATTGGGAATGTCATGATCCCAACTGACGAACTCATATTTTTCAGAGGGGTTCAAACCACCAATTAGACAATGACATACAATGACGAACCGTTTGGATAGGGAAACATGGTGAAGAATGGTGATGAATACTACCCTAAGGCTCTAGGGTATGTCACTAGGAGAGGCCAGCCCCTGCTGAGCACGTACCATACAGTTGATACCTGCTGAGGAGGGGGCATGGTATGTCATGGGCTGTAGGAACTATCGGGACGA
>Ga0126342_10015339_pt1 | contig 13439 bp, 13 predicted proteins | sample Cyp1metagenome_FD_92528 | JGI IMG/M metagenome (GOLD analysis project Ga0126342, IMG submission 92528) | Coral microbial communities from Lord Howe Island, Old Settlement Bay, Australia - Cyphastrea 1 metagenome | ecosystem: Host-associated > Invertebrates > Cnidaria > Coral ...
TATTATATAATATTATATATATATTACATTATATTAAATTATATTATGTTATATTAATATTATATCATATCAGATCATATCATATCAGATCATATCATCAAATCATATTATATTAAATTAAAATACATTATCTTATATTAAATTAAAATACATTATATTCTATTATATGATATTATATTATATTAATATTATATCATATCAGATCATATCATATCATATTATATTAAAATAAAATAAATTATTTTATTTTATATTAAAATATATTATATTATATTATATTTTATTCTATTATATTATATTATGTTGTATTATAGATATTTATAACACATTTCATAACATGTATGTGCTATATGATTATGCAGAACTATATAGTGATCTGGATCTATGTCTACCATTTATATCTATATATCAGATAGCAGCTGCGCATGCCACCAGCGGCTGCTTGAAAAGCATTGTCCCTGAGGTGCGAAAATTGTCGGTGATGCCGGAGGAAGAGAAGGACCTTTAAAAAGATACCCCAGGTTGGACTTCATGGGATTTAACCAACGAAAAACGGTACCCTCTGGTAATTTAACATAGCTATTGAAAATGACCATTTATAGTGGATTTTCCCATTCAAAATGGTGATTTTTCATAGCTATGTAAGTTTACCAGAGGGTAGTGGTAAAATAGGAATTTGACAATGGAAATCCCTGTTTCAATGGGATTTGACCAAGGTGGGGATCTACCCAGCAAAACTATGGACTTAATCAGTTGATAAATGGAAATAGGCTTCCACCAAAAGTACCGTTTGAATGGGGACAATGAGGTTTTCAAGCATCAAGTTTAGAAGTATCCTATTTTTAGACACATTCAGATGAATGAGAGAGATGAACATCCAGAACTAGCAGCTAATTATTTTGATGTGACGCCAGGGTAGAAGGATCTTGACACACAGCCCTGTGGAGATCGGATAAGGTATGTTGACTTCAGTTTTGATAAGTTTTGCCCATCACCCAAAGGATTATACATAGAAAAAATGAAAAAAACACATCCTCATGATCTCCACTCTGCTCTGTGGGTCTGCTTCATTATCCAACCAATGGTCCCTGGCAGGAAGTTTCAGGGGGCTATCCGAATCGGCCTTTGACTTGGAAGGTGGGTCGCCGCTCCTAAGTGGGCTACCTGGCACGGCTACGTCTCATTCGGATTTGATACCGGGATACCTTCAATTTATGGCTAATTTATAGGGAAAATGACGTTTTCAACCAGCAAAATTTGGGGCTACCCTCTTTTCATCAAATCCATTCAGGGATGTGAAGATGTGTCACGGAAACATCTGAGTGTACCAAACATGCGGGAGGATATCTGGATATCCCAACCAGTACGGTTTCACTATGCTTCACTTATGCTAAAAATGAGCCCTGAACCAAGTCTGGCTTTTTTAAGCTCCTCAAGTACTCGTATTTGACAAATATAGAAGCTGGACCACTTGAGAAGTTTGTTTCACTGCTGCAGTATGTTTACACCCGTACTTGACTTCGAAATCAGGCGATAAGTAAAGATCACCACTATCATCCCCAAAATTCTCCCAAGATTTTGAACTGAAGCTGAAAGTCCGATAGCGACTTTTGTGGGTCATTTGTATGGGGGGCTCCCAGTCGGACCACGTTGCAGCCAGGTGACTCCAAGCCTGCAAGTTCTCTGCCTCAGAAGGCACCAACTGTTTGTGGAAGCTCCATTTTTGTTTCTGGCCATAGATTTATGGGTGTGATACGGGTCTGATATGGATATGAAAGTGGCATGATCCATGTATGACCTCATATATATATATGTATATATATATATGTATGTATGTATGTATGTAAATATATATATACATAATATATCTGCTCCTGGTTCCCGGTTCGGTGGCCTCGCCCCCTCCCAATGATGTGGTATCTTCCGGGAGGGAGGAACCATGATGCCGTCACAACCCCCATGCTACAGGGGGAGAGGGGTACCATGACCATGGGTGGGGGAGGGGGGACCTGGAACTTGGAACATATATATATATACAGTATATATATAACATGATAGATGGATGGATGGATGGATGGATGGATGGATGGATGGATGGATAGATAGATAGATATATATATATAATATGTATGTACAATATATGTTTCGGGTACAATAGTTAACTTAATAAAGACAAAACTGTTGCAAAACCAGTTGTGGGATTTGAAAATCATTGGCCTTCGTGCAAAGGAAATTCAGCCCGAGGGCAACTGGGAATGGGTCAGTTTATTGCCCCCAGTCATAGATAGAAACGTTGGACACCTGGAATATTTGGAGGAAACATCGAACGAATATCCTGGAAACTAAATCATCCTTAACTTTCTTTTTTGGAACATGATCATTTTATCCCATATTCCGGTCAAAAATGTTGGATTATCCATGGCATTGCCATCTTTACATTACCACATAGGCGCGACATACATAGCCTTATAAACAGTTTAGTTTAAAACGTCCATAAATGATGAAACCATCCAAATATTTCCAGTTGCGGATGGTTTTGCAGTGTCCTCATGTTTTGCGTGTGGCCATCCGCCGGTGATGGCAGTTGTTCGGAAGAGATCGTGAAGTCGTTCTTCTCCGTGAGCCCGAAGCTTCGCAGGCTTCAAGTGGCCGGGTTTGCCCAGTGTGAGCCGATGCGGGTGCGGAGGTGTGATGATGGGGACCCTACCCTTGGGGTACTACTGGAACCAATTAAACAAGACTTTTAGGTGATTTTGTCAATAGATACTATCCAAGTATAAGGTTTTTTTTGGCATCAGTCAGTTTGATTCAGGTTCAAAATGCGGATGATTCTCTCGTGTTTTTTTTTTGAGGGGTTTCTGATCTGGACCAGCCGACTGAGGTTGATAGCAAGATACAGAGCATCCCCAGCAACATTTCACAAAATCTGACCAGTCTCAGCCTGACGGGAGCCTTGCTGGCTTGGATTGGTGACATCAGAGAACTGTGATTTTCGGGTCAAACTTGGGTAGCAATGGAGCCACACAAGTGATGTTTTTGTTTTTTTTTTTTTTCTGGGGGTGGTGACTTGATAATTTTGACCCATATCCGCCATATCCATATCCATTTCGTTTTGAACTGTGGCGGAATCATCGAAGACAAGCAACTGGTCAGCAGGTCAGCTGAGCACTGAGTGGAATCCGCCAGATCACGAACTTGCCGGATGAGCAATTATCAAAACTCCTGATGGCGTGTCAGAATCTCCGGTGCGGATGCAGAGATTCCAGATATGATGCCACTGCCACCCCCAACATGCTTCAATTCATCCCTGTTGGATCAGCTCAGGTCCCTGTACATTGCAAAGTGTCACATTTCGCATATTTCTTTCGCCTTGCCGCAGTTAGAACTGCTTTCCGCCTGATTCTTAGCTGGTGAAACATTTTTTTGCACCATTTTCTTGCATGCAAAGTGGAGTTCTTCTTCATCATTTTGCCACCTGAAAATGGGCAACGCATTCTAATTTCTTCAACGCTTCAGCTGAGGTTACCCACTGTCGGCAGCTAACGGACCTTTGGGGCAGATATATCAACAGCTCAACATCATTGGATCACACTGGGTAGCAGTTCTACCATGTTCTACCAGATTTCTACCATTCCTCAATCATTGCAATCTGACTTTTGGAGATTCATAAAGCAGAGCTACAGCCGATTTGTTTATTTTGGCAGGACCAGTGTGCTACTGAAATCCTTTCTCCGGCCAACAATCCCTGTCCTCGCCTTGGTCGTGGCGCTCCTTTGGCATCCCATGGTCCACAGTGGAGCTGCTGAGGTTTAAGATTCGTTGATCTGTCGGAGTGCAGAAGCCTCACTGCTCCTACTGTCCGGTGCTCAAAGATTGGTGGCGCCCGCTGAAACCCGTTCCTCTGCTCAGATTGAAAGATGTCTAGCACAGAAACAACGTTGACGCCCGGAAAGGAGGACTTGAAGCTCCCAAATCTGGGGATTAAAGATGTTCAAAACAGATTTTAAGTCTTTTTTCACTGCCTCAGTGATGAGGTAGAGCATCCTGAACTGGAAGTGGCATGGCTCATGAATTGCCCACAGCTCACCGGACAGGTGGGCAGATCAGCTGCCAGAGACACCACGATTTTTTTTTCTGGATTTTGGATGTTCCCAACTGTTGGAATACGATGTGGTGACTCTTGTCTGGGAGATCATTGATGATCTGCATTGGATCAGTGGTGACCAAGTCATCGTTTTTTTCTCTCGTTGCCTGTCTCGGTGAGGCTGTCTCGGCGATGCCTCGCTCTTAGTCCTGAGACCCATCGCATGGCTACTCACTGCAGTTGGAATCCCCCTCTTTTGTCCAAATGCTTGGCCAACATTCCCAAAAAAGATCAAACAAGTCGTCATGGCTTAGGTTCAGAGCCTGCACTTCCCTGACAGCGGTGAATTTGGCCTCAGAGCCCAAGTGGGATGATCGACGATGGCAGCCACACATATTTGGATGGTCAAAGTAGAGGGCATTAAACTTGGACGCATAGAGACCTGGCAAAGTTGAGGATTTGTGAGTATTCTGGGGTCTTTGCAAAAAATGGAAGGGGAATAGCAGCTTTGGCCCCCATGATAATCCTTTGCATCACTAGAATCAATGCGCCAAGGAGGGGTTTGGGAGTTCCAAAAGCTGCCTGAAGCATTTCTGGGGCACGTCGCAAGCCATTCCTTGCAGCATTCTTTGGTTCAAATCTTTTGAGCGCTGCCAAGAGGGACGTCAAGCCAGCCAGGGTTGTTGTTTCCTTCACTGCTGGCGGGGTGGCTGTCCATTGCCAAGGTCCAACCCAAAGCCATGACATTTTGTCTTTAGGTTACATCCCCAGTAACATGGTTACAAATGGTTATAAGTTATAATATGTTATAATCCCACTTTTGTGGGTTAAGTCCCACTTTATGTCCTTCTAGCATCTTATATCCCATTGAAAAAAATGTCCCCATTGGTTGTATCCTCATCGAATGGTTATCCCAGTTCCCATTTCTCGGCGTGCAGCCAGGTGGGTGCATGGCCGCAATGGGGCGGTTGGCATGGTGCAGCCCGGTCACTCAGGACGAGCAAACCAGACTTTTTCCCTGGTTCTGCAGCAGGGTTTTGCGTATTTTTGGGTGGCAGGTATGTGCCTATGGTGTGGTGTACTGTATCACAACCGGAATGATTCCAAGCTCAAACTGAGTTGTAAAGCTGATGTTGAAGAACATTCATAATATTTGAAACATTTGAATATATCTGACCATTTTTGTTCTCTTTTCCAAGAAGTTTCATTTTGATTGAATGAAGCAATTTACCTCTATCAAGGCACTGCTCTGGTGGTTTGTCAAGTTTCACTGAGAATTTGATGAACTTTTAGCTAGGCAAAGCATTGTTTGCCCCTTTGCTGGAAATTCTGGTGGATGCTTGCTTGGCAATGAAACATGTCATAAGCAGATAGACCGGCGCATTGCCCCTGTGACCATAGTTCCGTAAAACCACTTGGATCTGAGGTTTTCTGCTGCTACAAGCGAGCGCCAACTTCGAGCCGTTTGCTGATGTCGAGGAGATGCGAAGTGATTTTCCCATGCTAAAGTGATCCCATGTGACTCAGATTTTCAACGAAGTTTGGAACCACCCATCACTGTTTGAAAAGTATATTGCAGATCTTGGTTGAGATTGAGAGACTCATGTAATCTATTATTGTAATCTTGTGTACAAAAGTAGAGCTGAAGTCAAAGGTGCCTCGAACAGTTGGAGGCTTGGGTCTCGACTTTTGGCTGACACCTTTGAGAACTGACACCATTGAAAATAGATCCGGGAAGCCATCGAAAATTGCAGAGGATGCATTGAATCAACCCTGAAATTTCACACAATTATTTCATCATTTCATCATTTTCCATAATTTTCCATCATTTCCCATGATTTTTTTGGGCCCCAAAAATCATCAAAAATCATCCCACCAGACTCGAGGAGCTGAAGCCGCACCGGCTGCATGAGCATTGCGAGGAAGCGGCGGATGAGGCGGCGACTCTGCACGGCGAAGTGTCTATGGATCTGGGTAAATTATAACGACCTCACTGCGACCTCACTGGAATCCTGGTTAGTAAGGGGAATCATCCCCAAATGGCCTTAATTCAGGTTAGTGAAATATTATAATTTACCCAGATGGATTGGTTTGGCTGGGAAAATATAGAGGTTCCATGATTTTCCAATGGTTTTTAAGGGAAAATCGACAGGAAACCATTGTTGACAAACGAAATTCCCATGGTTTTTGGAGGGTTTTTTTCTTTTTCGATTTTCCATGATTTTCCAATTTTTGATGGGGGATAGCCATGGATAGCCTGAAAACCTATCAATTTCCCAGGCTTTTTCGGCTTTTGGGCCTCGGCAGGATGGTCACCGATGGTGTTCAAGATCCATCAAGAAGCGCCTCGAGGACTGATGGGGATGCCCCGCTGGATGCTTTTTTTGGATGGAAAATCACCCAACATTTCCATGAAAAAACATGGATGATAACTGGATGATAACTGGATGTACCCCCAGAAAAACGGACTCCATATTTTTCTTGGGATGAGTCAACTGGGATCCTTTTGGGTTGCTCCAAAGATGTCCAAGCTTCTGCGACCCCAGCTATCCAGCACCAGCAGCACCATCCAGGATGGGTCTGACATCGAGCTGAACTGGAGGATGCACATCAATCCTGACCGGATCTTGTCTCTGGACACAGAGGCGATTTCTACAAAGATCTGGTTCGAAAACGTCCTTTGGAACGTCCGGAACAGGGAGATCTCGGAAACCACCATTTTTTGTTCCAACAAACCATACATTCCAATCCAGATCATATCATTTCATATCATTTCATTTAATATATTCAATGTCATGGTGGATTTTGCATGGATTTTCTCGATGAGAACCAGCAAGTTGGGGTCTTCCAGCCATTTTTTCGGCAGCTGCTGGGCTTTAGCTTCCAGGCAGAGCACGGCGTCAAGATTACCAGGTGTGCTCCAGACGAGTGAGATGCTGAGAAGGGTTGACCCACTGATGGTGGGTCAAAACTGGATAGTTTCATTATCCAGGAATATCCATAGTTGCTACAATGTACTGGTAGTATTGTTATATAATTACTGTACATATATTCTCAGTAATTACAATAATAATAATTATATCCATCCAAAACTGGATGTTGTACTGTGTTCAAATGATACTGTAAAATTGGGATGGACTAGCCATTTGGGTACATGATGATACAACAGCGGATACGATATTTGGATATCTCGCCATTTTGGGTCAATATGTAATCCCATAAAGGACATACGGTACCACTTATGATCCCAACAATCCTTCCACCGAAACCATGTTTTAGTAAGGGATGACGCCACCTGTCTGGGACCATAGAATGGGGGCGTGAAAAATAAGGGGGGATGGGATTGGCAAACAGTTTAGATTAAGCTTATGTCGAGATGTTTCTGATTCACATACGGACACAAATAGATACTACAAGCATCTAGAACAGATGTATATCTGCCTGTTTGTCTGGCTGTCTACCTATCTACCCATCTTCCTATCCATCCATCCATCTACCTACAGTGTGCAAAAACGTCAGAAAAGTCATTGCTTCCATGGTAGAGTTAGCCCAGTCAAACCTGTCTGCGCTCGGCGGGGCTAAGGCTGGACTTGTTTGTTCCACACACTCACCTTGGGTGAACCTGGCGTGCTTGTCATGTCATCCCTAGCACAGCTGGTTGGTAAGGCTCACATTGATTCCGGGTAGATAGTGGGTAGATAGTGGCGGATAGTGGATCCCTGGATCCCAAAAAAACCCACATGATTTTAAGGCCGATTCAGGCCCTATCGGATGACCTGGATGTTGATGGCAGGCACCTCGAAGCGGGCAAGTTTATTGTTGGCTCGCACTTTGTGCACAACTGCCCGCACATTCCCGAGAGTGCCATGTACCACAAGATCGTACAGGCCGCATATGATCGCATATGCAAATCTGCATGCTGGCTGAGCAGCGAAATTGGATCCAAAAGCGGCAAACCGCAGGTGCAGAGGAAAAGGACCTCAGATGGTGGCGTTGGAAAGATGTTCCACTATCAGCTTGCCACAGAGGTGCCTTGTGACTGAGGAACCTAGGGTTCAAGCATCTTCAAGAACATTCAAAATCATTGACTCTCCCCAAAGTTGAAAGGTTTCATACTTGACATGACATGACCGATTTTCATCCATGTTGTATATAGGATGTTGTAGGTTGGTAAGTTGGATGATTTTGGTACCCCAAAGGTGTAAGCCATGGCCACCTTCGCAGGCGGTCCCTCACATGGGATACACTGCGAAACATGTGAACTTCTACTTCAACTACATGCCCGTTGAGGTGCTGAGGGTCGGTGGGAGTGAAGCGAGAAAAGAAGCCGCGTTCGCGTTCCTGGTTGGTTTATAATGAAGATTATAACTATGATTGTATATATTTTGTATGTTTACCAGAGGGTATACATGATGATCATGGCACTTCTTATGGATCAACGCAGACTTGGAGGCCCGTGAGGATGACTTCTGGCCAAAGAGGCGTCGGGAAGCTCAGTGGCTCAGGTCGCCGGGAAGCTGAAACCGGGGCCGGTTTCCGTAGCGGTTTCCGTAGCGGTTTCAACCGATGGTTTCATGGATGTTTACCCTCTGGTAATTTAACATAGCTATTGAAAATGGCCATTGATAGTGGATTTTCCCATTAAACATGGTGATTTTCCATTGCTATGTTAGTTTACCAGAGGGTAGTGGCCAAGCTACTTGGGATTTAATGGCTAACTTAGTTGATTTGTTTGATGGCCATGGTCAAGTTAGTTGGATCCTACCAATGAAAATGGTGGTTTCATGGGAGGGAACATAATGAGACATATCACCAACTATAATCACAAGTTGGTTTGTCCATATTGTGGTCATCCGTCCATCGGTTTGGTGCATCAGCTGAGCTTTGAAGTTGGCGAGGCCTCTTAGTGGAAGGTTTTATTGGATATACTACTGGGCTTAATGGGGATGATTCTAACAATGAGAACAGCTGTAGGCCAACGAGCGTCAAAGGTTGGTTTTTGTGTGATCCATCCTGTGATCGACCAGGAATTTGCTCGTCCCTGCCCTCCTGAAAACTAACACTCATCTTGCAAACACCCAAATTTCTTCACTCTCAGACTTGCATGAAGGGTAGGCACTTGCGGGATCTCCATCCAGAATTGCTGGTGAAACTATGGTTTCCCACAAGTTGTTCCCCTGGTAAAACCTGTGATATCCTGTGATTCTTCCTGGTAAAATCCCATGGTTTCCCAATGAGAAATTCCCGGATCAACTGCTCAGGATCTTACCTTGATCTCCCACGCGAGCAGCGCCAGCAGCAGCGAAGGCTCCCTATGGTCTATTGGACGGTTCCATAAATGGGGGATCAAGTGATGCTGGATGATTTAGAATGGAAAATCCCATGGGAAAAAACATGGATGATTTAGGGGTACCCCCCATGGATTTGGAAACCTCCAACCACCAATACATTTTATAGATGGATGGTCATTCCGGTTACCAGCCAACCCTGTGTAAAAGACAAAGTCGTTTTGGCAGATGAATCGCCATTGCTTGCAGGCTCTTCAATTTTCCAGGTTTTGTTCAGCCCAATGCTGGAGATTTCCACACGCAAGGCCGGATGAAGGAAGTGTGGATTTGATGGTTACGCTTGGCATTTTGGAGAAAGTCCCATAGTGAATGGATCATCCTTCAAGTAGTTCCAAGTTGCTGGAGTGTTTGGATCCCTTGGGAGCTTGAACGTGGTGCAGTCTTGGACAATTACATGAGGCGTGGGGCCGGTTCGCAACGACTTCTCAACCTGAAGACCGCTCCATTTCTTATGATTAAATGGTCAGCAAGCAAAATCATGTCTACCGGGTCTACCGTCTTTAGCCTACTCCTCCGAAAATTGCATCTTGAAGTCCGATTGGGTCTGATGAACTTAGGTACAACCTGGGTCCGGTATTTGTGTCGCAATCCATGCATCAAAATTGCTCTGGTACATTTCCTACGACCTTGGTAACCCCAAAAATGGGATGGTCGGTCTCTCATCATTTTCCCCAACCATGCCCTGATCGACAGGTCAAACCTCAGCTGATATGCAGAGGACCAACGGCATTGTGAGCTTCAACCCCGATCAGGTGCAGCGATGAAGATGGGATGTTTTTTTTTGACAGAAACCTAGGGTATAACATGGTATAACTGCGAAATCAATGGCAGTATTGCATTGTAACTCACGGATGTAGGGGCAGGTTTTCCAGGATACAATTCATTCTCTATCAGATCTATCTTTGAACAGCGGATCAGTGCTGCAAATCTGAACCCATGACATGTCATGACAATAGGAAAGCTTTGGCAAGCCGTGGTTCCGAACGATGCCATGGCATAGCTGTCTGTATAGTATAGCCCATTCAGCAATGAGCGGGCCCATTTTCGGGAAAGCTCACCATTTGGCGAAGGGTTTGGATGTGTGAGAACCAACCAACAAGCTGGTTGATGATGGTTTATTTGTGTTTTCCATCCATCCCTATTCGTATTACTACTATTGTTATATATTATTTACTATTGTTATTGTTATTTGTCAGTATTGATATATTATTACTATTATTGTCATTATCATCGTCATTGCTACTACATTGCAATATCAATATCAATATCTTATTCATGTTCTTCTTATTTTATTTGGTACGATTATAGTGAGCCAACAGCACCACTTGTGATATTTTTCCCTGGGTGGCTCAGCCACCAGGCAATGGATGTTTGTTTTTCATGCCCAATGGCCCGCTGCAGTTGTCGAACTTCGGGTGGAACTGGAACTTCTTCCTGAACGAAACCAAGGTGCAGCGGTTGATCCATCAATGAAAATAGGTGGAAAACAGCGGCGGTTTTTCAAGTCACGTTGGAAGACCCCAAGTTTTTTTTCTAGGCTGCATCTTGTGCCTTCAGTCTTCAGTCTGTATCAAATATCATCAGAAACAGTAGGCTGCATTTTTTTCCAAGTGATTGGCCAGACACCCAACATCACCACAAATGGGTTGTGTAAACGATCCCCAAATGGTATTCTTGGGCTCAAAAAATTGGGTTTCCATGGGTTTCCCACATTACTATCCTCATAATGTCATATATGTCATATACCCTTTGGTTATTTAACATAGCCATGGAAAGATCCACCATTTTTAAGTTCGGTAAACCATCTATTTCGATTAGGGCCATGGCTTCCATGGCAAACTGTTAGTCATAACCAGGTCGGGTACATTCCTTTTTTCAAAATGGTGATTACAAAAAAATACATAAAGATCATTCCTATAGTATATGGTTTTTCTCACCATTTTTGATGCTACATTCCTATACCATCCTATAGTTCATCTCCGCAGATCACAAAAATCCGCAGGCGCCAAGGTTTGTGATCGACCAGCCGGACACCCATGGCACCTTCATTTTGGAGAATCCTTACGTCAAGGCGGGGGACGTCATGGGGGACGTTATGGGGAATTCCATGGGGAACATAGGGAGAGATAGTGGGAATTCAATGGAATTCAATGGGAATGAATGGGAATGAATGGTAGTTAGATGCTGAAAAACCACCCTTGGAACGGCTGGATGAAATGGGATGAATATTTCAGACTTGGGACAAACGGGACCCACTATAGGAACCATGGTGAAACGGTTGCTGTCCATTTGCGAAGCTGGATGAAATGGAGTTTCATGGAAACATTTCCAGGGGGGTTTATCCTTGTTAATCTGGCCAGTAACGGTATATTTACGAAACCCATGAATTGAGGCACAAATTCTAGAAGATGGATCAGCTGGGGTGATACTGTTGATTTTAGTTTTCCATACCAAGACCATTGTGGTGGATTTCGGTGGTCAAAAGTGCGACCCGACATTGGGGGCCAGTGGATGGCTAGAATCCAGGCTCATGCGGGCTGCTTCTTGAACTTCACTTCCCGCTTTGAAGGCAGGGTCGACCTTGAATGGCAAGGGTTTTTAAAAATTATGTTTGTTGTTTTTTTCCGGATGTTTTTTTGGGAGGGAAATATTGATGCAAAGGCATGACTTTGACACCAGAGTGCACTCTGTACTTTTGAACCCCCAAATTCTCTGTGACCCTCAACCATATATTTCGAGCATCTTTATCGAATTTGGGCTTAGAGCTGCTGAGTTGTGATGCCCCCAAGTTATGTCACCTTGCAAGGCTTCATGCATGCGCCCCACATCATTTGGCAAGCCGGGCTGAACGGCAAGGGAATCATGCAGGCCACGTGAAACGATAGCCGGAGATGGCACTCTGGAGGAATGCCACATATTTTTGATGACAAGAAGCAACCGGGAGTTTATGTCCAGAAATCGAAGATTATTTCACATCAAAACCAGATTCCCCGACCATATGTTAGTTGTGTTCATAGTCAGAGATGATGAGTTCGGTAACAAGACGATGCACATTTTTTCCAAGACTCCTCACGGCAAACTGTTGCTATGAAAGTTCAGCACTGACTGCTGGTGGTAAATTAAATTTGTTCCTTGTTCATTCTCCCACAGAAAACTAACCCTGTGTTCGGCCGAACACGTGTGTCCTTCGTGTGTCCTTTTGTAGTTCAATCCCAAGATATCCCAGCCGACATTCCCAGCGGAATCACCCAGTGCTGCAGGGCAGATTGAGAGGTGCCTTGAACAGTACGCGATCCATGGAGATGGCTCCAGCCTTAATCTCCTTCCCCAACTTGGCCTAGCTGCAGGGAGAAATGACCGATGACCTCACGATATCTCACGATGGCCTTATGAATCAGAAAAAAACGATAACCCAGCAGGTTTCAAGCGCTGTGTGATGGCAGAGAGAGAGAGGGAGATCAGCCTCCATCACCTTGGCTTGCACAGATTTGGTCCTCCTGCAAGTGGAGTACAGTTGTTTTCCATTTTAGCACAGCCCCATTTCGTTGAGTCTGCACCCCGAATTTCCCATCGAATTTCCCAGTTGGTACTCTCATCCCTCGCCAAGGAAGCATCAGCATACAAGATTCCGTCAACAGTTCTGGACAGATTCACCGGGGTGGTGAAAAAATAATAGAATTCTCCTCAGCATCTGGGATCATTTGGGAATGATATATCTATATATCTCTATATCTCTATATATAATATATATATATATATAGATAATATATAATAATATATATATATATACATATATCTATATCTATATATATATAATATATATAATATAATATATATATATAATGTATATATACATAAATATATATACTATATCTATAATATTGGCAAACTGCATGATGTGACGAAATCCGTCGCGGCAGCGGCTGTTCGTAAATTCGTGACACGCCTGAAAATCACAGGTTCACCATCATCCCTTGACACAATCGGGGCCGATAGTAGTGCCGAAA
>Ga0126342_10015340_pt1 | contig 13439 bp, 9 predicted proteins | sample Cyp1metagenome_FD_92528 | JGI IMG/M metagenome (GOLD analysis project Ga0126342, IMG submission 92528) | Coral microbial communities from Lord Howe Island, Old Settlement Bay, Australia - Cyphastrea 1 metagenome | ecosystem: Host-associated > Invertebrates > Cnidaria > Coral ...
TGCCATACATACCATACCTACCATACATACCAAACATACCATACTTTCCAAACATGCCATACCAAACCGACCATACACACCATACATACCCAACATACCATACCACACCCCCACCACACCACACTGGGGGGGGGGACAGTATCACACCCCCACCACACCAGAGGGGGAGGAGGGGGACAGTGCCACACCCCGACCACACCACAGGGGGGGGAGGGGGAAGATCTCATATGGGGGCAGTATATGGGACCCATCCCATGGGGGGGGAGGGGGGGTTGGCAGGGCCTGGTGCATATATACACATACATATATATATATATACATACATACATATATGGGGTGACTAGACCATATGTATATATATATATATATCACAGCAACTTGGGAACGGAACTAGCAAAAGATCAGGAGAAATCAAGTCGTTGGACATCATTACCAAAAGAACCACCTGAGTAGTGGCTGTGTCTGGTGATGGGTTAACCTACCCCTAAAGAGATTGGGGATGATCAGACTCCATGAACTGGGAATCCCTATTATTGTTATATAGTATCATCATCATTGTTATTACCTATTATCAATTATACACTTATTACTATCATATTTTTTTTGCAGAATTAAATGGAATTCCATTTCGCATTTTGAACACTGCTCACCCGGGCTGCTGTTTTGTTTTCCCATTTTCCCATCGTACATACAGAACTTCCACGGTGCCGGGGGTGCACTGTGGGATTCATCCAATTTCACCAGGCTTTATGATACACATCTATAATGAGCTTTCTCAACACCAAGTTTTTGGCTAAATCAGAAATCCATATGCATAAATCATCAAAAATCATCATACATCACAACTTTGAGGTTTTCTTTCACGTCCCTGTGAATTTCGAACTGGTTCGAAAAATTGATCGAACTGGGGGTGTAGCCATGCCGCCACGGAACCAGGTGGGTAAAGGCAATCTGGTCTTCGAACTGCTCGTTCGAGTGAATGACTGCAACGTCAGGGCTCCCAGTTGGCCAGTTAGCAGATAGAAACAGGGTGAACGTTGGAAAAAAATTGAAAAAATCATTTTTTTTTCTGCCCCAAGTGGGGTATCATACCACTTTAGATCCGAGTTTTTTTGTCGAGTTTTTTTTTTTTATTTAAATAGAGCAAAGCCACTGCAGAGAGCTCAAAGATGCTGTTTTTTCTGTTTAGGATCTGAACACCTACAACTTTAGGGATAAATCTGGAATTTAACATAGCTATTGAAAATTGCCCTTATATAGTTGAGTTACCTACTAAAGATGGTGATTTTCCATGATTCTGGTAAGTTGAATTAGCATCTGGGCTCAATGAGTCAGCCAAGTCTAAGAGGATGCGCGGACGCGCGATGGGTTACATGAGCAGTGTTCAAAGCAAGGCTTGGTTGATTAGTTCGGAGTATGTATACTATCACACACACACATATATATATATATACACATATAGTCATATATATATATGTATATATATATACTATCCAATATTTTGGATTATCATGGATTATCATAATCCATTGTAAGGAAATCCACCATCAAGCAGTGTAATACGGTAGGTATTAGCGTCCATGAAAACCAGCTGACTGTGCCTTGCTCAGACACCTCCGCCCTTGCGCTTTTCTTCAGGTTGAGATGGGGTTTGGGAGATTGGGAACAAATTACCTTAAAATGATGGCTGACCCCAGATTTCGGTAGAGTCGGTAGAGGGGGTTCTAGGATCGATGAATTTCATGATCTGTCCGGGATTTGACCTAAGTAGAGTTGAACCAGTGGGAAGGTGCGGTGATGGGCTAGTACCACTTCTGACTGGGTTAGTCAATCCCAGTTGGGTGCATTGCAAGCCTATCTGCAACTGGCCGTTATACTCGCTTTTCTAGCCGCTATGTTGTGATTCATCACTGTAATTGGGTCATGCAGTGGTGCCGTTCCAAGCTTGACGTTGCTGCGTGGGAGGCCCCTGCAATCCAAACTCCAGAGTGGACATGCAGGGGCCCCTAGTCTACCGGAGCCAAATCGGAGCAAACCATCGAGAAGCTCGTGAATGAACTTCAGGTCTTTTCCAGATATTTGTTTTCTCCATAATTTTGTTGGCTTTCCAGATTCCAGAAACATGGAGGAGTATGTGCTACAGCTGTGGGAATTTCTACAGCTTCTGCCAATCCCAAAACTTGCAGATCCGTTGATGCTCAGGTCGAGGACCGTGCAATGGGTTCTGCCGGCATGATTCGATTTGGACCAGGGGATGACATATTCTGTACCAGGTGATGACTGTGGATGTGGGTCTTAGAAAAATCGCAAACATCGGATACCCCCTGGTGATGAAACATTTCTTGCTTGAACACCAAAAATTCGCCCGATGGTATTTCCCATTTGAAGGAAAAAACTCGTTGATTTCGCAGACAGCCATGTTTGAGTACCGGGCATCATCAGCACAAACTAGGATGATCAGCAACCAAAATAAGGCAGAGGAAAACCTTCCGGCAAGATGGACAAGCAGCGAATTTTCCCAAAAGAAACAACGGGTTGCGCATCCACTTCAGAACGGTGGATTCTCCTGGAATTTTTGTGAAATCGTTAGTAGACCTGGTAGACCTTAGTTTGCCGCATATGGGATGATCATAGCTCAGGATTCAAGGTTGCCATTCATATATGATTTGGATAGTACACTTTTTCCTTTGGATTGTGATCATCTATATACTATTATTATCTATTATTATTATTGTTATTATTATGAACTAATTCAATTTGTTCGCTGGTTGGTTTCCAATGTGTTTCCAATTGCTAGTTATACACCCCGTCATATCCCATCATATGTCATGAAATATCCCTGGATTTTACCAATAAATATCCACCACTTTGGTGATCACCCAGTGGTTTTTTCTAGGAGGGAGCGCTTGGGAGCCATGGCTATCGAGATGTTTTTATCCATCTTCATGAATCAACATCCAAGGTCCTAGGAGCTACGTACAGTTAATAACCCTTACCCTCTGGTAAACGTTTACATAGCTGAAAATCACCATTTTGAATAGGTAAATCAACGAACTAAATGGGGTATTTTCAATAGCCATGTTAAATTACCAGATGGTATCCCAATTGTAAGTGGCTCAACTAACCCTACCACTGTACCACTTACGATTTCTGGGCTGATCCTCCGATTTTTCGTGAACACTCCCCTTGTTTCTCAATGATGTTTGAGATATTTTTGAGATATGCTCTATTTTTTTTCTTCCCAGTATATTCATCATTTCTGTGATCTCTGGTGAGATTTCCATAAGTTGTGCAAATCCATCAACTAGTTCATTATATCTAACCCCAAACGTTCACCAAGGCAAATGTTCATCATTTTTTCTTGGTGAAAGCCACCATTTTTCCCATGGTTTTGCTAGCGAAAATATGGGGGCCGCACCTTGAAAGTTCCAAATATTATTACAACAATAGTTATTAATACAATAGTTATTTACTACCTATAATAATACTATTAATATAACTAATGTTATAATGTTATTAATATTAATACCATCATTAATATTCATGGTATAGTTTCCAGTTATTGTACCTCAATATGATCACTATAGTTATTCTAACGACGGCGCCAGACCGAACCGGAGCTGGTTCAGCTGACAGTGGACGGCCACATTGAGCCAGTCATCAGGATGCGCTGGCGCGCCGTGCGGATGGGGATGGAAGTGTGGCTATTGCGTCAAGGGCGGGACCAGAGATTGGAATGTCTATGTTTAGTATGAACCATCCAATTATATATAATCCAATTCTTGGGGGTACCCAATTTATGTTTAAAATTAGTATTGAGCATCCAATTCTTGGGGTAGCCCAACCTTGAGCCATACCCATGTGGTGGACTCAATTAATATTGATAGGGAAGAATATAGTTACAGTAATATATATATATAGTAAATAATCAAAGTAATACTCACATTAGCTAAATATACTATTAGTTGAAGATTAGATATATAGTGAATATAGTTAATATAGGTAATATTAGTAATATTACTATGGTAGATTATAAATAGTAATATCAATAGAGACTATATACTTAATATAGTATGTAGTTTGATATACAGTTAATATAGGTAGATATATAGTCAATGATTAGGTTCAAACATATTGGAACATTGTGGTGCCTACAATAATTGTTTGCAATATCAATGATTATTCCAAGCCTGGTGGGGAAGGGTCTATGTTTGTTTTCGGAAAGGTAATCCATATGTGCCATTAAAACCACCCTAGTTGATTGGTTAATTTATTGGGAAAGCTATCAACTAAGAAGTATTTCATGCGATGGGCTACTAGAACAACATGAGGTTCAAACATGTGTAGTTGATGTAGTTAAACCACAATGAAAATGACAAATTGGAAACCATGGGGTTTATGGTTAGATATAAGACACCTCGGTTTCTTTGAGATCCCATGTCACATGTCCATGTCGAGTCAGCTGCTGGAGTTCTCCACCAGTTTTCCGTATCAAGACCGGTGAAAACCAAGGAATTACAAAGCCAATAGGATCTAAATAGTATACAGTGGAATGCACTATTATTCCTGGTTGGTGGTTTCAAACATGAATGAATTATTTTCCATATATGGGATGTCATCCTTCCCATTGACGAACTCCATCATTTTTCAAGATGGTTATTGCACCACCAAGCAGAATATTCTTAACCATCATAGTAACTATAATAACCATATAATAAACATATAATAACCATATATTAACCATATAATAACCATATAATACCCATATAATACCCATATATTAACCATTATGAACAGTATATGAATCACAATGCTAGGTAACCAAGCAGTACAGATTCCCCTAGATTCCTATTAAGTGTCTAGTCTAACCGATGGGGATCTAACCATGTTCTTTGTATTTCTTTGCACATCCAAATATCTGATATCACATAAATGATATCACATCAACACATAAACACATTATATATATATATATTACACAGAAATCATATCAATCATGGCACACGAATAAAATCATATTACATATTACCAGTACCAAAAAGATCTCTTTGGCTTTTTCAACCAACGCTGTTCACGCCGTTCAGGTGGATCAACGTGGACGTCTTACAGGTGGTTTGCAAAAGCAACGGCATCGATTGCACAGGCTAAGCGGGCTGTTTTTCTGCTTGGACTGGCCACAGGCCAAGCATTTCTTGGATGACATGGGGCTGGTGATAATCTGATAGAATACCCTCTGGTTATTCTATCTTGATGTCTAGAGTCTAGATGGATATGATGTTGGATAACTAGGATGTTTATGAAGGATACCCTCTGGTTATTTGTTACATAGCCATGGTATAGATGGCCCATAGAAATAGTTAATTTAACATATTTACCTATTCAACATTGTGATTTTCCATGGCGAACTGTTAACTGTTAAATAACCAGAAGGTAAGATTTCCAAGTTGGAATTCTTTCTGTCTTGGACTGGGCCTCCATGATGAATCAGTGATGAAATAAACTGAGCAATACACGGCAAAAAAGCTTCAAATACCAGGCAAATTGCATGTTTAAGTTCCCCAAACGTGCACATATTGTACCAATAAGAGATTTCAGCTGCAAAAAATGCTCAAAGTACAGACTCTTATTTTTCCTTTCCAGTGTCTTAAGCTTTTTCTTCCAGTGTGGAGAGTAGGGGTGAACATTTTTTTTTTTCAGTAGCCAACAGTTTTTTCCAGTGTCTACCTGGAGGGGTTCGGAGCTACGGATATATATATATAATATATATCTATACATATATATATAATATATATCTATACATATATATACATATATTCTCTTAGAATTGGGGAGCCAAGGAGCTACGAGCGGAGTTTCCCAACCACATGAAAGTTGGGTCTATTTATATATGTTCTCCCATGAAATATCCCCATGACTAACCATGATTGATCAATATTTAGCATTATTAACCACTATAAACCATCAAAAGCCACAGAAATGGAACCATTTAATGTTCATGGATAACCATTCTTAGATTCTTCATTAAGAACAATTGTTAGAACCATCATTATAACCATCATTATAACCACTAGTATATAACCATTTATTTATCCTTATCGATTCTCCATGTTCACCAGCTATTGACCGTCAGGTCTGGAACGTAGCGATGTGGAGCCTTTCGAGTGGCTGTGCTGTGTCTATGACGATGGCTTTCCTGGGGCGCCGGCCATGCAGGAGACCCAGCGGTTATTTTTTTCAACACCAAAACCTGGTGGGGTTGGGACATATCTTCATTGTGTGGTGTTTATCATGTTTATCCCGGAGATTGATGAAATTTTTCACGGACATTTAAGAACATTTGGATTTCGAATCAAATTTAACGAATTTTAAATGGATTTTGAAACTATTTTGCCCTCTGGTTATTTAACATAGCCATGGAAAATCACCATTTTTAATAGGTAAACCCAGGTAAACCATCTATAAATGGGCCATTTTCCATGGCTATGTTAAATAACCAGAGGGTAAATGATTTTTTATGGATTCTAGTGGTGAATTTAATGGAACTTACTGTAATAAAGTCTCTTTCTGGATGAATAAATTTCTTGGGATTTCAGCCTTAAACGCAGGGATTTTTCAGCGATGTAATCCCTTCGCCCGTTCATATTAAACACCCAACAACATGCAATGGTGGATGTAGGAGACTTACACATAAGAGGGATGGGTTGCAATGGTTTGTTCCTTTACTTCGGATTAAGTTGGACTCCACTGGAAATGAGACTTAGTTCTTGAGGATTTTTTGCCTTCAGGAGACAACGCTGAATGTTTTTGAGGCTGTTGGAGAAAGGTACTTCACGCTGATGCTGATCATGATGACGATGATGAAGATTTTCGAGATGATTTCACAATACCCGACATGATTTGTCCTGGTGAATTTAAGAGAAACTTGAGGACGTCAGCGTGCGTCACCAGAGATGATGACTTGTGGGGAAAACATGGGGAAAACAGCCCAACATTTTTTTGGTTAACACATAGATATGTATAGGAAAAAAACGTTGCGGCTGATCACAGATCTGGCTGATATATATATATATATGTATGGTATGGTATGGTATGGTATGGAATGGAATGGAATGGAATGGAATGTAATGTAATGTAATGTATGTATGTATGTATGTATGTTGCAGTCAAAATTGTTGAAGATCACTGTAGTATTGCAGAAGCACTTTTGTCAGAGATGTGCAAAGGGATAGGCCCCCTAAAAGCGATAGTGGCACAAAACACTGGAAAACGATATGGCCCCCCAAAAAGGGATAGCCGATAATGGCAACTACTGAGATGTAGAGGATTTTGACGGGAGCTCATATGTGTGTATATATATGATTACATATATATATATATATATATTAATATAGTGTTATATATATATATTTATACAATTATATATATAACCATATATATATAATTATATATATATATATATATATCAGCCATATTTTGTGAAGCCGCAACAAAAGAAGAGTCGGAGATGAGAGTTCTTACTTTGTTGGCCAGGACTTAGGATTCGACACTAGAATTCGGTAACTATCCCAAGAATGGGATATCGGCTTCTCCTTGGACTGTCAGCGCAAGGAGTCCAATTGGGCTTTCCGAAACAGCCGCAAGAGCTACCCAGGTCCGAAACTGCTGCGCCAAAATGATCCAAAACTGAAGATTTTCACGGGGAAGATGATGATAAACCATTTGGGGTTGGGGATGTTGGGGCTTGGGGCCGATGCCTGGCTTGAACGTTTCGCAAGCGTTGCAAGATCACCAGATCAAGTTCAGAAGTTTCGGGATTAGTTGGCTGTCAGGCAACATCCCAGGAAACTGGGGATGGAGATCAAAGAAGCTTGTGAAATCCTGGTATTTTCGTGTCGTGTTATTGTTTCAGTATGTTTCAGTTAAATGCTGGTCCTACATTTTCGTTGCAAGATGGTGCAGTTTATCTCCCCTTTTCCGTTGGAACCTCCCAAAATTGTCATAGTGGCGAATCATCCCCAAGGTGTCATTTGCGCAGATGGGAAGCTATTCTCCTAGATTTCCCAACAGCTGCAGCTATGGACCTTGCCATGATAGTAGGAGGCAAAAAAACATAAAACATCTGCCGGAAGGTATATCCCACCATCTCCCGGATTTTCCCACCATTTGAGCAGCTCCAGGCCCTTCTGTGGTGCCCGCCCCCGCGGCTGCCAAAGCGGCTGTGGCCGTGGGGGCTGCCAAACCTGTGCCTTCAGCCACCAAACCAGCCTCGACAATTCCGTGTCCCCTTCCGGACGAGACAATCGAGAGGGCAGCAAAGAATCTGCTAGCTGGGCCCATGAATGCGAAAGTGAAAGAGGCACAGCGTCGCGGGGATGAACAATTCATGATTACATGGGGTTCAATGACTGCGCATCAAGACAAGGACACCCAATTGGAACTTGAATGCATGTCTTGTGCCGTACGTCTGAGGCCTTAGTTGTTTGCAAATAACATTCACCAGCATGTCCATTTTTGTTGGTAACAGTCCAATTTGGGTTGTCAATATCTTCGTTGTTGCATGTTCCTGTTTGAATAGATACCCCAAACTTTGTGGTCTAGCATCATTCTTCCCATTCAGATGCAGATGGCTATAAAACCACATTTTGAAGAACACATAGGGGCAATGCCTTTTGTTGGTAGAACCCCATTTTGAAGTGGCTGGTTTTATCGGGGTTCCCCGAATAGTTTATAATCATCCCCACAAAACACAGTGGCATAAAACCCATCTATGATTACCAGTAGTACCGCACAAGGCGGTGGCGGAAGTTTCAAAGATAGGACACTATAGGAGAGGGGAGTTGTTGCGATGCATGGATGGCAGAGCGAATCCACTGCTGGATCGAAAGGTGGTTGGAGTGCGGGCCTATCTATTTTTCTGTCTATCTGCCTATCTATCTGTCTATCTTACGATATATCTGGCTACCTGTCTACCTGTCTACCTGTCTACCTGTCTATCTGTCTTTCTCTCTATCTGCCTATCTGTCTATCTGTCTACCTATCTATCTATCTTACGATATATCTGGCTACCTGTCTACCTGTCTACCTGTCTACCTGTCTATCTGTCTTTCTCTCTATCTGCCTATCTGTCTATCTGTCTACCTATCTATCTATCTGTCTGTCTGTCTGTCTGTCTGTCTGTCTGTCTGTCTACCTCTCTGTCTATTAATCAATCTATCCATCAATCAATCTACCTACCTATATATCTATCTATCTGTCCGTCCGTCTATCTATCTATTGATCCATCTATCTTCTAACCAATTCTGCGAGACTTACTCAAAAAATGGATGCGCACAGCTCCAAACTGAAGCAATTCTGTGACACCCCCTGGACAAATGGAAGGTCACAGCTCCAAAACGACGAATTCCTGCGAGGCTTCCTCAAGTTTCGAAGTTGACAACATCAATAAAGAAGCAATTCTGTGAGACTTCCTTCAAAAATGCAAAGATGAGTGCAGAGCTGACGGCCTTGTCGACATGCATTTTGCGATTTTTTTCCACCCCATCTCTCTAAAGTATTGCCCCGGCCACGAAAAAGTGAGGCCAGGTCATACGAAGTGCTGCACCTGTCAAGCTAAATTACTTGGCAAACCTGAAGATCTGATGCTCCAGGATGCAACCCCTCTCAGGAACCTCCCAACATCTCTGATAAAGATGTCACTTGTACTGCGCCTGCCACGCGAAATGCACCTTTGCAGAGCTTCAAACGTTCCACGCCCGGCATCGTTTTTGCAACTGCTGCAAAACCCACGTTTGAGTCACTTTTGACAACGTGCAGAATCCATAGCGCCTGCCACACAAAACGACGCTTGAACTTGCAAAAGTGGTCCGACCGTGGTGTGTTTTGCACATTTTGACTTCGAAATGTGCTTCGCGCCAGAATGGAGTGCACTTTTTGAACATCTTAACTTCCAAAAGTGCTCCGGGCTGAGGCGTTTTTAACATTTTGACTTCCAAACGTGCTTCACGCCACAGCTCCATGCATTTTTCAACATCTCAACTTCCCCAAAATGCTCAGCTGAGGTGTTTTGTACAATTTGACTTCGAAACGCGCGCCACAACAGCGCGCACTTTTCTTTGAACATCTTAACTTCCAAAAGCGCTCCATCACACAGGTGTTTTTAGCATTTTCGTTTGGAAACGTGTTCCGCGCCACAATGGCGTGCAGTTTTTGAACATCTTAACTTCCAAAAGTGCATCGAGACTGAGGTGTTTTTAGCATGTTCACTTTAAAATGTGCTTCGCGACAGAACGGCGTGCAATTTTTCATTTCTCATCCCGCCAGATGGCTCCGCACCCGCCGCTTTAGCGAACCTACTTTTCGACGCTCCGGAGCCCCAAAATATTGGAACAAAAACACAGTGTTTCTCGACTTTTCTACCTTTTCGCGCCTGCATCTTCTTTCTTCTGATTCTTTCTCTTCTGATCTTCTTTCTTCTTCCTTTCTCTTCCCTGCCTCTTCCCACCTTTGCTTTTCCATCTGTCCATATTGTCGGAAGTTTGACTTCTAAACTTCCTTCGATGGGATTATGCATACGTGCCGTGATTAACCCCATGGCTCTAGTGTTAAACACCCCATTGTATGGTCCCAAAGATCTGTAAATCGCTTAAACGCCATCCTACACAAGTGAGGCTGCGGTTCCCCCATGTTTGTGGTTTTCCAAAACCTATTCAATAGTTCGTTATATCATGTTATATACCCGACCCTTAATCAAATGACAAGTCAACTTAGCTATTGGGGGCCTCACCTTCTCCCATTCTATCCCCATTCCTTTTGATTTCATACTCCTAATTTTGTTGGTTAAATCCCTAATATGGCAACCATGAGCAAAGGGTTGGTTGTATACCCAGAAATCATGGTTGTTGATTGTATGTCCCATAGAATATCCCCTTCTTTACATATCCCATAGGATATACCCTATTAAGCATTTATTTTTGTTGGTTACTCTCTAGAATTTACTCTCTAGAATTTGATATAGCTATATATAGAACATCACCATTTTTAATAGGTTAATCATCTATTTCTATGGCAATGGTTTCCATAACTATGTTAGTTTGGAAGATAATCCGCATTTTTTCCTCTGCTCCCTGCGCGCAGAGCGCGGAAACGCGCAGCATCGAAGATTTGCTGGATTTCATCGATGGCAAAGCAGATGATGCCTTGAGGGAATTGAAGGTTGGGACCGTTCAGAAAAACACTGAAAAAGGTCGAATTTGGGAAAAACATGTCTGAAAATCATAGAAAAAACATTCCATCCACTGATCATTTTCTTAAACACATGGCCATTTGAGGGGACAGTACTATCATGTCCAGCAACCACATGCACTATTCAATTGTTAAATCTGTTTGATGGTTAGATCCAGTGTTTTTCACGTTAAATCCGTCCAGTGGAAACTAAAATTGTGCTAGCTTTGAAACAAACAACACATGGGATCTAGGGTGGATTGCAAAAAAACATAGTGGTTTGACAGCTGCAGCAAAGATATTTGGAGAAAGAGGCCAGTAGAGTTTGAATTTTTGATGCACAATTAGATGGTTGCGAGGATCAACAGTGGACATTTGTTTCATGATTTGCCACCGAATCTTGGCCATTGCAACTCATAAATCTGGATCAAAACTCACGGGTTTCCAGCAAAAAAAATCTTTGAAGTAAGAAATTGTTTATCTGTTTGGTGCTTTGAACCAATTAACCGATTTGGGCATCTGCAGGGCTCCTTTCCACAGGAAGAAGTTGGTTCCAAAAAGACCAGGAAGAAGAGAGAAAAGGTTGGTGGGTCAGGGGTTGGGGGGTCGCGGTTTCCGCTTGGTTGGTTTTATCATGTTTTACCAGGTTTTACAATTTTTTGGGAGGTTTGTGGATGATAATTGCTTACAAGGTGGTGCCCCCAATTATGTTTGTTGGTTTATAACCCCCAGCAATCCATCAACTACATTCAACTAGCTGAATGTACCTACCCTCAACCCCAGTGAATTTGGAGTTATGTGTGCCAACCGACAAATCTCACTTTTTCCTTCTTACATTTGTGGGATCAGGGCCGATAGGGGGTGGCTTTAATTTGGGCATGGTATCCCCAGCAGTTCGCAATATGAACATATTTGATACTTGACTACATAAAGTGATTTTCAGCCAATCCATCCAGTCATCCCCGCTAAGTAAAAATATGTAAAACTCTATTATAGATAATATATTATATTATGCACGCACTTCATGGTTTTTGTCTTTACCCTAAATTTGTTCTGTATTTTTTTCTTGTTAATAAATCTGATTTGTAGAATCTCTGGGACCTCCAAATTTATTTTACCTGATATTTTCCTGGTGCTAAACGTAGGAAAATTTTCGGGAATGATCCACTGGCGAACTATCAAGCAGCTCATCCCAACCCCCAACAACCCATCCATTCGCTACTAAACACCAGCCATTGGCTAGACTATCTTTAAACAATGATTATGGTTTTAGTCCCTCAAAATGGTAAATCAGCTGTTAACCAATGGTAGTTAAATTGTGTTTACCATGGTGGATTTATCCATTGGTTAAGGCATGGTGGGTTAAATCAACTGTTAACCAATGGTGTGTTACTGAGGAATGACTACTCATATTTAACCAATTGTAAACAAACATGAGCTATTTCGTTGATTTAGCTACTAAAGATGCCGTGTGTTACTGGGGAACGACTACAAATGACAATGGGATTATATAGAATTGGCAATGGACGGGAGGGATGGGAAGATGGTTTGACTATGGTTTTGCTTGAAGTCTGGAGTGGAGTTTGGAGGTTTCCATAAATGGGGAGACCCCTTAAAATGGTGATGGAAATTCCCATCTATAAATGGATGATAAATGGAGGTAGCCCCATGGATTGGAAAGCTCCACATGGAGCTTTCCTAACATGGGAATATCGCAAGTTGCCTTGGGTTTCAATTCTGTCTAATCATGGATTTGAATGAAACTTAGCAAACCAATGATAACCAACAATTACCACATCTCGGTTTTTTCTTCCGCTGCCAGGAGCCAATCCCACTGGATGCGGAAGGTGTCCAGGCCGTACCGGGAGCCTGGAAAATAGATGTAAATTCAAAAAGAAACAAACAGATAAACAAACACACACACACATATATATAGATAGATGATCATATATATATAATTATATGTATCTAATGATATAATCATCTATATATGTATACATATATAATCATATAATCATATATATATATATATATGTATATGATCATATAATCATATATATATGTATATATAATAATATAGTCATATATATATATATGTAAATAGAATCATATAATCAGATACATATATGTATATCATCATATAACCATATATATATGTATATAATCACATAATCATATACATATATATGTATATACAATCATATAATCAAATCATATAA
>Ga0126342_10015341_pt1 | contig 13438 bp, 15 predicted proteins | sample Cyp1metagenome_FD_92528 | JGI IMG/M metagenome (GOLD analysis project Ga0126342, IMG submission 92528) | Coral microbial communities from Lord Howe Island, Old Settlement Bay, Australia - Cyphastrea 1 metagenome | ecosystem: Host-associated > Invertebrates > Cnidaria > Coral ...
ACATGTTCTTGGAACTTCTGACACGCTCTTGATGCTACGCTCCTAACATGTTGGTGGAACTTCTGACACGCTCTTGATGCTACGCTTCGAACATGTTTTTGGAACTTGTGACACGCTCTTGATGCTACGCTTCTAACATGTTCTTGGAACTTCTGACACGCTCTTGATGCTACGCTCCTAACATGTTGGTGGAACTTCTGACACGCTCTTGATGCTACCCTTCTCACATGTCCTTGGATCGCCTGACACGCTCTTGATGCTACGCTTCTTACTTGGAACTTTTGACACGAAGAAATCCAGGAAATCCAGAAAGAAACTTGGTGTAGTGGTCGCTGGCACACAACGTGTCGACCGTTAGTGGTAAAGTCTTGAAAAGGCATTGCCTGCTTCTCTCCACGTCAAAGACAGACCTGGAGGTGGCATTGCTGAAAAGCAAATGTCCTATGTTTGGGGCTTCGTGTGGCGAAGTAATTTGGGCAACTATGCCAACTTGATCAAAGAGTTGGGAAAAATCATGTAACTTGGGACACACAGAACGAGCAAGAGAGAAAACTACTTTTGAGCGAACAGGAGCCTCGGATTAAATAGCGAACAAAATCCTGCAAATACCAATGCGAATGACACATGAGTGTGCTAAAACCACAGTGAAACGCTACTTTCATTTTCACTGACCACACAAAGTGCTGTAAAGGTTGCAAAATTTGAACCTAGAGAAATGCCAAAATCAACAAATAACCCAAGGGCAAATATCCGCGTGTGACCATGTAGGTATGTATGTACGTATGTATGTATGCACGTATGTATGTCTCTATGTAGGTATGTGTGTATGTAGGTAGGTAGGTAGGCAGGCAGGTAGGTAGGTATGCATGTATGTATGCATGTATGTATTTAGGTATGTATGTATGTATGTATGTAGGTAGGTATGTATGTATGTATGTATGTATGTATGCATTCATGTATGTATGTATGCATGTATGTATGCATGTATGTATGTATGTATGTACGTATGTACGTATGTATGTATGTAGGTGTGTAGTATATATATATATATATATATGTATATTTGCATATATGTACATATATATATATATGTGTATATATAAATTTATACGTGTATATACATAAGTTTTTATCATTCTATATGCCTGTTTGTAGTGGATTTTTCATATTGTTGATTTGCAGCTCCGGGCATGTTCCGTACTTCGCGTACAAAACTCCGCCCAACAGACGGCGCCTGGTAGTCCTTGACTTGCCATGACTGGTGCCTCCCAGGGAGATCAAGACTAGCTGCCCAACCCAGTTTGCTTTGGAAAGTCACCATTTTAATTTGTAAATCATCTTTAATTCATCTATAGATATGTGCAGTTTCATATTTTCGAGCTAGCTCCGAATGGAAAATCACCATTACAGTAATAGCCAAATCATCAAAGTAAATGGGCCATCTTCCATGGCAAAAGCTTCGTCATTACCAGACGGCAACCTGCCTGCAATGGCAGAAGTCCCACTCAAAAAACCGACATTGAGAGTTTCTGCGGTTGGCAGTTGGTATCATGATAATTCATGATACCCTCTGGTAAACTAACATAGCCATTTTCTATAGCTATGTTAAATTACCAGAGGGTAGTTCAACTCAAACTTCGGGAAACTCTTCCAAGCTTTTCAAACCCTCCCAACATATCCACCTTTGCCTCAGACACACCCATCGGTTTCATAGTGCCGCTGGCGCGGGCAAGGCTTTCTGCAAATCCTGGTGATGCTGAAGACTTGGTTACAACAAATTCTGCAAAAAAACATCATAGTTTGGAAGCACCTGTCTTACGTTTTATTGAAGTTATACCAATTAGTAATTAAGGTATGACCCCATGTACAGGTGGCTATTACGAATCCACCGTTATGATAGGTATGGGTATACTGGGTTAGTATTATTATGAAGTTTAATACTTAATGCCCAAGTTATACCCATTAGTAATTAAGTTATAATCATTAGCAATTAAGTTATACCCATCAGTTATACCCATTGGTTATACCCATATTATTCCCCCATGTTTAGTCATATTAGTTATCCATTGTACCCAGTACCTTCCTATCTGCGGTCCTCGGAGCCCCAGGGCTTGAGCACGGCCCAGCAGCGCACCGATGGAGCCCTTCACAATGTCCTTAGCGCTGGGATCGTTGCATGACCAAGCTGGTGGTTCAGCCACCACACTCACAAATATACATATACATGAAGCTATATATATATATATATGATATGTATGTATGTATATATATGTGTGTGTATACATATATAAATATAAATATATATATATATATATGCATATGTGTATGTATACATATATAATTATAAATATATATATATGCAAATGTGTATGTATACATATATAAATAAACATATATATATATGCATATGTGTATGTATACATATATAAATATGTATATGTGTATGTATACATATAAATAAATAAATAAATATATATAATATATATATATATATATGTATACGTTGTATGTATATAAATGTATACCATGGCTAAAAGAAATAGTTCTTGCACTGCCTCATTGCTGAGTTTCACTACATCCTGCTGATCTCGTCCCCTCTGCGCTGCGCCTCATACAAAAACTGGACCAGGCAGAGCATCCCGCGCCTAGATTGCAAAATAGCGATCCAGCCGCCAGCTAAAGTCTCCAGCAGCGCCGCAGAAGCAAGGCCCAGACGAGCCGTCCTGAGGGATAGCTCTATCAAAGGCACCAGCCGCTTGGGGTTTGCCCTGACTCTGCCAGAGATCTGCATAGCACCCCCAAAACTCGCCAACAGCCTCGCCTCTGAAAATCTTCTTTGGATGCGCGAGAAGCCCCTGTTGCAGGTACTCCTCGCAGAGCAAGTTCAGCCGCTTCACGCTTTCCAGCTCACCAGTCTCGACCTTGGGCATGGACTTTTCTGAGAAAACTACATCATCGATTACAATGCCAGCCGACACCGCAGATCTCGGCGCCCTACCATGCACTACCAGCAGCTCAAGAGGTGAAAAAGCTCTAGCCAGGAAACCTAATTGAATATGTGCAAGTTGACCCAGTTCCACAGCTTGATTATCACCCATAGCCAAAGCAGCCAAGCAAGGGTAGATTCGGCTGCAGCCCAAAAACTCATCACTGAAACAAGATAAAGACTGTGCTTCAGCAACCGTTAGTGATGCAGCCAATGCATTGCGTCTTGCTCTGGCATCCGAGACTCTAAAGGCATGGTAGTAATCTTTGAGGTCCGGCCAGAAAAATACATAATGAGTCCAGGTTCAAGTTCCTGAAGAGCCAGGGTATAGCTGGAGGCCAGAGTCTTACACCAAGCATCCAAAGTGACTTCTTTGCTATTGGGAGGCCGTGCATCCAAGATCAGCCTGTCTTGAGTCGCATCTTTAACTAGAGCAAATTCACCGCAGAGATGTGATTCACGGACCTCTTCAGGTCTATAGCTAGAAGTATTCTGCCAGAAGCATCCAACTGTTTCACCAACTCCTTCACGGTGGCCCTGGAAGCATGCACTCGGACTTTTGGCGGTCTATCCACTGCAGGATCGACAGGTTCAGCCAGCGACACAGGATCGCGAAAAACTTCCCTGGCCCTATGCCGTTTTGGAAGCAAGGGAGTAGGATCAAAAGAAGGCGGAGCCGGTGGCAAAGAAAGTCTCTCGGTCTCAATTGCTTTTGCTACCACAGGCTGTGCGCCCACCATTCGCCCAATTACTTCACCTGCAGCTAGGGATGTGCCAGAGGCATTAGAAGCAACACCACTCTTCTGACTGATGTACCCATCCTCAACAATCTCGCGAGCTTGAAGCTCCAAAACTGAAATCAATTCTTCCAAGCTCTCAAACTTTGGCAGCACCCCTTCCCGTCTCAGAAGCGCCGACTACACCTACCCTAAGAACATCTGCAACGTGTTCTTCGACACGCCGCACCATTTTCCACTGTGCCTCACTAAGCCTTGCAAACCTAGACAAAGGAGCAGGACATTTGGAGGATTTTCCCAAGTGCAACCAAGAGAGCGTCAGCATGATGAGGTTCACGGCATGTCGCCGACTAACCAGCTCTCGCGGCAGCGCCCTGCTTCTTCTTAAAATGCCCAGGGTATAGGGAGCAGCCACAGGCCAAAGATCAGCAGCCATACTTTGATATTCACGACGTCCATTGCCAACAAAAGAACGGACAAAACTTCCCAAAAATGTGCTAGTCGACAGCAACCACCGCGTCATGTAGCACTCCACAGCCTCCCATCCGTCTTTGCCAGCAGGATCATAGTCCTCCTGCCGGCTGGCAACCATGGCTAACTTGCGGCCGGCTCTTGCGCCGGCGCATTCTTCTCGCTCTCCTTTGCTTTTCCTTTCCTGCCGCCCTTCGCACCTTTCTTTGGGGCGGGCTCCTGCTTTGTCAGGGGCAGATTGCTGTGCCATGCTGTGAGCTCGCTCCTCTTGGTAGTCTGAGATGTCGAGGAGCTTGGTCATGAACAGCTCGGCCCAGCGTGGATCCACCAGCATGGAATGCGGCAGGTCCCAGGGTTCCGGGGCTCGGTGTAGAGCAAATGAATGAAATGGCGGAGGAGTTTCCAGGCTGACTTCGCCCGCCAGTAGCCACGATCCTCTGTCGACCGCTTGCTGGTCGAGGGCAGCCAGCGCCAAGCCGCAGCGGGCCCGCGCTTCGCTCACCTTGTCGGAGTGCAGTGCGTCTAGGCAGGATTCCGGCAATCATCCAAGCCATTCTGACTGTCGAGGGAAAGTTTTGTACCCTGGACCGATGCTCCAGCCAACCTCGAGCTGTCACTCCTCCGCTAACCACCCCGGACAGCTGACCAGATCTCTCTCAATCTTGTTGCATAGCCTTCTTGATCTCGGCGTAGATCGGCTGGGGCTTGTCGGTCAGCATGCGCTGCAACGAACGCAAAGCCGCTGCCTTTGATCGGGATGCTGTCGCGGTTGTAGAAGACGCTGACCCAGACTCTGCGTAGTCCAGAATGCCCTCCAGGCTCTTGTCTCGAGCTTTGTGCTTCTCCTGATGCATCCGCCTCAGAATTTTTGGCATCTGCATCACAGCGGTAGAAACTGGATCTGCACCGCCAGACACGCTTGCATCGGCTAGGTCTGCAAAGTCGTCCTCTTCCTCTTCGAAGGTAGCATGCGGCCCTCGAGAGCTTGCCGGGAAACTCCGGCCTGTGGGGCTTGTTGCGCTACTCCTGGATCCAGCCCCGGAGGCAAGTCGGGAGCGGCAATGGGCGCAGCTCTTCGCTTTGGCCGGGCTGCATCGCCAGGACTGCTTGTCACGTCCTTGCTTGACTGGCGCAGCAGCTGAGCCATCTGCTGTGCCTTTCATCCCTGGCTCTGACTCGGCAGTGACAAAGCTGAAATGGTCGTTGGCCACTGCAACCAAAGCCTCTGCAAAAGGAAGATCCGGGAAAACCGGGAAAGCCATCTCCGCTGCCATCTCGTAGGAGACCAGCTGCTCTAGCTCCGCATTGAGAAGCCCCAGCCATATCGCCAGCGATGGATCGCCGGCTGCCGCTGTTCTGTCTTCTTCGGCACAAATGGGCACCACCACCCTCACAGCTTTCCGCAGAGTCCCAGGCGGCAGTACCCGCTTGGCTACTTTTTTGTTCCATGCTTCGGCAGGCACAGCCCTTAAGACTTCGCCACGGCTATCACAGCCACACTAGTTGAGGCAGCTTCAACTCAACACTCAGCGCTCCCACTGCGTAGTCAAAGTCAACCTCGCCACCTGAGACAGTCAAATTGCCACGCACGGTAAGGTCCTCAGGCTCTTCCTCACCGTCGTGTTGCTCAAAGGACACATTTACTGCCTAAAGGCGGCAGGGATCTCCAGCTCGGCAGCCGCAAGGACAGCACGAACTTCAGCACGGCTCGGGACTCCCACAAAGATGCTATCACCCGGTTGGCCCAGATGATGTGTCAGAGCTTTGGCTTCACTCCAACTAGCAAAAACCTTTGGGGGATTGTAAATGACCAAATCAAAACCATGTACAACAACATAGAACTTGGAGGCCAATGCAATTTTCTCACGCCCACTCAGTCCTCTAGGTTCACTGCGCAGGCACCTCTTGATCCAAGCACCAATGAGCCTCGAAGCCTGCAGCCGCTCCGATGACAGAGCTGAAGCCGCTTCCGCAACAGCAGCTGCTGAGCCGGTTCCGGGCTCCGGCACCACCAGCTCAAAGCTAGAAACACTGGCTGCAGCTGAGGTTGTTCCTTGACCTTCTAAGATACTAACTCGCCTTTGCAACCCCTCAACAGTGAGAAGCAAAGCTTGAAAATCCGCCCTGGACACGTAGGCGGGCTCACTCATGCAAACCTATAGAGAGTCTCAGACTTGTGCTTTTTGGCCAGGTATGACAAACTAGCCCTAATCCAAGCCCTCCACGCCTGCCGTGCCAAGAAGCAAAGATCCAGCCATGGTCCCAAGAGCAAACCAAGCAAGATTCCAAGGCAGAGGCTGAGGATGTCCACCCTGTCCCAGACAGGAGAAGCCAGTAGGTCACCGAAGCTGCAATCGGGACAGATGGGGCAATCAGGCAGCTGCGCAGCACCCAGATGCGATGGCAGGCCCTCGCTGAGCAGTCGAAACAACCAAGCGGAGAGGGAACCTGACGTGGCACCTACCGCAGCAACTGATCTGTCCATACACCTTGACCCGAAATAGCTAAGAGAAATGCTCTTGCATGAGAGTCATATACATATACATATACATATACATATACATATATATATATACATATACATACATATATGTGTATACATATGTATATATATAAAAATATATATATATTGAGCCAGTTATCAGTTGGGATCTTCATCCCAATTGGAACCATCCACAAGCATCAAATTTCTTGGGTCCTTTTCATTGGTTTGGCGGTCGATTTTGCGATGAATCAGCTTTCTAAATGGATCTGAATGGATCAAATCTATCAAATCTAAATGGTAGTGGTAAAAAAAAAAACAACCAATCCCAATAATTTGTTGAAACCATGAGACTCCAAGATTTCCCACGTTTCCGGGGTGAAATTCCTATCTATTCTTGGCTCTCCAATGTTTTTCATATGTTTTCCACAATTTTTCACCCATTGGTCGCCCCATTTGTCCACACATCGCGCTCCGGGTTTCCCAGCATAGCCCAGGACCACAGCAGGATCCGTGGCGTGAAAGAGCTGGAGAACAGCTTCGAAGAGTGACACTTCGGAGTTCACTTCCTGACGTCCGGAGTCTCTGCCCTCTGGTACTAACAGGTGCTAACAGCAAATGCTGAAGCCATGGCCCACTTTGACTGGCAAATCCCCATCCTTTCAGGGTCTAAAACTCTCATGGTGCACCCATGGATTTTCACCATTTTCCCATGGCTTTTTCCAAGGTTTTTCCCGCCCACCCCAAGGTTTTTCCCGCCCAGCCCAGCGTTTTTTGTGCCTTCACCATGACGTCAGCGCCCAGGTCTGGAAGTTCCGCAGATGCAGTGCAAATCACTCCCAGGCCGTCCTCAAGGGAAAATTAGTATAATGGATACTGGTGATTGACTAAGATATTGATATTATAACGGATAATGGATAGTTATAATGTATCACTGTCATGTATAATGGATAGTAATACTATAGATAATATTTGTGATATTGATAATGGATAGTTATAATGGTACTATAATGGATAATGGAACTAGATATTGATGATTGACTATAATTGATAGTTATAATCTAATTGATAGTTATAATCTAATTGATAGTTATAATATAATTGATAGTTATAATTTAATTGATAGTTATAATTGATAATCACTATCTTAGTCAATCACCAGTATTCATTATACACTATAGATAGTACTATAGTACTATCTATAGAATAGATATAAAATAGTGATCACTATAGTACTATAATTGATATTGACAATGGATAGTTATATTATAGTGATAATATTATAATGCACTATAGTGATTATATCATAATGTCAATTAACATAGACCCTGGAAGACTAATTTGGTTATAATGTAAATTAACATAGTTGTATTATATATATATATCACTGGTGATTGATGATAGTTATATTATAATATAGTTGATTATATTTAATGATAGTTCACTGGTGGTTGACAATGGATAGTTATATTGTACATCACTGGTGATTGATGATAGTTATACTATAATATAGTTGATGATAGTTCATGATAGTGCACTGGTGATTGATACGATCCAGTTATATATTAATAAACTATCCAATAAGATTATTGATGCATAATATAATATAACTATCCATTATAATATACCCTCCCGTAAATTAACATAGACCCTGGCAGATAGGGGTTGGAACACTGGTTTCCACTAAAAATGGCTTATTTTCAGGGTCTGTGTTAATTTGCCAGAGAGTATATCATAACGGATAATTATATTATAATGGGTAAAAATGGGTAATTATTATCAAGGGGAAAAGATAAACTATCGATAACTATCTAGAATGGATACTGGTGATTGATGATAGTTATCGATAGTTCATAGTGGTAAATATATATATACAGTGATTTTAATGTATAGTCTAATGGATACTGGTGATTAAAAACATGACTAAAAGTGAGTATAACTAATATTAATTAATACTGGTTAATATATAGTGATTAACAATAGTTCCTGGTGGTAGTGATTAATAATGGTCGAGAGTGGTGAAGAGTGATTCATAATTGTTAATAATGGTCAATAGTGATTTCTGTAAAGAATAATGGTTAATAGTTGCTAATACTAGCATACTAATCCCTTCCCCAGTGCAGCCCCTTCCCCTCAGAAACCATGGTGGATGCAGGGCAGGAAATCACATCTCTGGAACCATACAATTTAGGCATTTAATATGAACCAGGGATGGGATGACAACCATTTAAAAAAAAAAAGTTGTTGATATACCCCATTCTTATCATAGAATAATCTTTTCCATTCACAAAATGTATTCACCCAATGCCAGAAACCTACCAAAGTAGGAGGTGCAATCCCGCCCATTTTTCTGTTTCTATCAGGGATGATTTATGGCATGGACGTTTGCCACATGGACTTGGATTCCATGGATTCCGGAGTCAAAATGGATGACGATGACGATGACCACAACTGTATTGATGATTGCATATATGGATTTGTCATGTTTTGACTGAAGAATGGGAAATCAATGGGGAATTCATGGGATAATATCCCAGATCATATCCACTAGTTGACATAACCCCTAACAACGCCGACTCTCAATTCATGGGGAAATTTGGGATTTAAACCACAAGATATTCACATTCATCCAATGGTTTATATAGTAACGGATCTATCTATAGTAGCTTGGGATGCGAAGCGAAATTTGCGGCCTTTTTGAACGTGAAATTCATCGGATCTGTGGTCCGACCAGAAATTGATCATCCACAATCTGCCGGATCAACGAACAGCACAAACTTTGGGAAAATCACCACGAACTTTGACAAAGATCTTTGGATGGTGATTTTCCCATAGCTGGTCAAAGAAACATAGCATTTATCATAGGTGTTTGTAAACTTGCATACAGCGTTTCATCTTTGACAAAGAAAAAGCCACATAACGTTCAACCATTAAAAAAGCTTAAGATTTCTAGAAAGTGTCTTACCCTTTAGTAATTTTTCAAATACCTCTGGAAAATCACCATTTTTTTCATCGCTAGATCACCGTAATTCGGAAGGCGATCAAATTTCGAGCCTTTCCGCGAGTTCCTCGGTGCCATGGGAAGCTTTGATCTGCCTATTACCCTCTGGTAAACATACAAAAAACTATGGAAAGATCCACCATTTTTCATGGGAAAATCCATGAAAATCCACTATTTCTATGGCCATTTTCAATAGCTATGTCACAAATTACCAGAGGGTAAAAATGGTGATTTGCCATAGGTATGGACATCTGACAAAATACAACGAAGGGTGAGAAACACATAAAAACATCTCCATTCGAAATTTAGCTGATAAAACCATCATCTTCATGTTGTGAACTCAATTTGATGGTTGCACAAATCCTCATAAGCCAAGAAGAACCACCATAAAACTATCCCATACCATGAAATTCTGGTGGGTCAATAGGTATTTCTATTGTGAGTTATCATATATATATAATCAAAAATAAATTAGGTAGTATAACCACTATCTGATATCTCATACCCTATCATGGTATTCTTAATGGCTCAGTTGCATGTTAATCCAACAGACTCTTGGCCACTCATTTTCCAGGGCCGCCAGGTCCTCATAGGTCTCGCCCGTTTCAGCCAGCAGGCTACGGACGCGTTCCTGGAGGGTCGCCACAAGAAGTACTGACAGGCTAAGTTGGGAAATCCTCGATCTTTTCAATCATAAATCGAAAAACTTTATCTATGAATCTATGAAGTTAATATATAAGATTTATAATCATTGAACAGATTGAGTTTTTATAATCTATAAAGGTATTATATCTATAATTATATATATATATAGTATATAAGATATCGTATATCTATGAAGTTAATATAACTCTGAGGATTTCAACTTTATCAATACAATATTCAAATATATTATTTGATTATCTTACAAAGTTTATCGTATACATATATATATATAAGATACGATAAACTTTTCCAGCTCATGGATTATCAATACATAAAGAGCAAATACCCTCTGGTAAAATACCCTCTGGTAAACTAACATAGCTATGGAAAATCACCATTTTCAATGGGAAAACTCACTATAAATGGCCATTTTCAATAGCTATGTTAGTTTACCAGAGGGTAAGAGAGGTAACAATCCCTTTAACATCCTTTAGTCAGCAACCAACTGGGGGATTTTATCACTGTAGAAAATGACAGAGCCACCTACCCATCGATGCAGGATCCCCCAATTTCTTTTCGCATTTGCCCTGCTAAAACAAGCTTCGAAACTCGAATGTGTGTAAAAATCCTGATGGTTGCGAAATCCTGCACCACCGGTTTTTCATGGTTTTTCAACCCTTTAAAACATAAAAATGGGATGTTGACCATCTATCAACTGGTGAATTTCGCTGGCCCATCCACAGATTTAAGCCATGGCGACAGGGCACGTCTCGAAGGCAGTACGCCACGGCGCCAATCTCTGTGGCCTGATTCATCTCTCGCCTGAAACGATGGCTTTCTGATTGAAGCAATATATGAATCATAGGGGGTTCCATAGACACTATTAGTGTTGCTGGATGATGGTGGATGAGTAGTTGATGTTCCAACGTTGATGGGTTTTGTTGATCCAATCTAATAGATCTGAGATGGTACGAGTATTTGCCCAATTAGGGGGCGATTGAAGCAGCGAGAAACGTTTTCTTTGGAAGCAAAATGGTGAAATATGGTGAAAGTTAGGATGTTTTGGTGCCTCAAATTCCACTAAAACTCATGATATACCCTCTGGTAATTTAACGTAGATATGGAAAATCACCATTTTTTATGGGAAAACTCACTATAAATGGCCATTTTCAATAGCTATGTTAGTTTACCAGAGGGTATCATGATATATCCCATTGTATCATGCAAAATGGTCTTTTCCACCGGAGTTTTCATAGCCTGTTCACTGCAGGTCCTGCATGGCATTGTGAAAAACTCATGTTCGGATCTTCGCACAGCATCTCAACTTGCTGCTTGGAAAACGATGAAAAGAGATGAAAATAAGTGAAACCAGTACTATATATATAATATACTGTACTAATATGTATACATATATCATATCCATAACTCCATGACATAAAATAACCAATTCTGCACAAGTTCCATAGAATCCCTTGGAACAGCGGAGCGGCTCCATGAGAACGTCTTCCTGGGAGGATATCCTAGGCCTTCCGGCCCAGATGGAAGCCGCAAGACCTCTCAAAAATGCCGAAAAACATCGAGCAAAATCTGCTGTTTCAAAATCATCTGGTGATGTATATTTATTTATGTATGGGTATGGGTATGGGTCAAAATGAGGTACCCAAAAACACACATTTTCAGGTTGAATCTTTCAAAAAATATGGCTGAATTTCCAGAGTCTCACCATCCAATCAAAATTTTGATGTTGTGATTTGCTCTTGTGTGTGCTTGTCCTTTTAGATCGTACCACTTGCGAACCATATGGGGGGCCATGCTGCTGAAATTTCTTCATACCAGTATGAAGATTTACCCCACGATTGGCTGCTAAAAACCTTTTGTTTTGTAGATACTCTGCTAGAAAGTATTTCAGCTGGGTAGTACATACCAGTATTTGCATAATTACTGGTCTCTATATGGCTGAGAAATACCCAATGTTCATGCATGTTCGCCTCAGCATTCAGCAGTTAGTTCCATCAAATCCATCATCTGAACACTTCCCTTTGAACAACTCATGATTTCCGCTTTAATATCTTTAATAATGTGGTTAAAACAATGTCATGTTTACCATCCCCCAGTCATCACCATTTTTATATATAGGTGGTATAAACTGTATAAACTTACCATTCCCAGGAAAATGGGTGGTAAAAATGACATTGTTTTAACTACATCCAAAATCCTCCAAGAATCCATGGTCAAACCCATGGCTCATTCGAACCATTCCATGGCGTAATTAACCACCAAAAAAAAAAACGTGGTTTTGAAACCATTTGAACCACCATTCTGCCGCAATTTTGCATCATTCACTACCCTGAAATGGCGGTGATGGCCACTTTTTAAAATCTATTCTCTCCGAATCCTAACCATCCTAACGGCCACTGGTGGGAAGATCATCCCACAGATCGAGGGATCCTCACAGCTACTAAATGGGATGATCTTCCAATGATGTTGGTTTGTAATGCTGGTAACCACATCTACGGCTAAACGATGCTAAACGTCCCAGAGAAAAATCATGAAATGGGATGATGATCCGAATAGTTTAGCCGGTTATAGACATCATTAAACATGATCAAACCCATTTATTATCCCAGTTATCTATAGTTATTGTCCTCCATACACATCCATAAACCCAAGGTGATCCTCCAAGTAGTCACTAGTAGTTAACTTGTTTAGTCTTCAATTTGTATAATATATATATATATATATATATACGTGTATATATCAAAAGACACTAGTCACTATTATGTAATTAAGGTTAATCAACATCATTTCATAGAACCACCATATAGGTATTATCCCAGTTAACTATATTAAGTAGTTGAATCAGCTAAACCATATTAAACCCAGTGAAATATAGTTATTCTCCCAGTTAACTATACTGATTATCCCAGTAAATTATGTTCATTATGTGTGAACTATAGTTATGATCCCAATTGATTTAATAATCTTAATAATATGTGACTCTAGATACAATCATAGATAGTCATAACATTCTATTTCATTCACATCAATTTTCACATTCATTCATAGAATCACCATACTTACCCTCTGGTAAACTAACAAACAACTATGGAACATCA